>CXWL01001009.1_pt1 | contig 55631 bp, 59 predicted proteins | sample 590931 | NCBI WGS metagenome assembly CXWL01 (sample SAMEA3498368, study PRJEB10139) | groundwater metagenome | biome: water well; material: biofilm material | place: Germany | collected 2015-04-27 | reverse complement strand
GGGAACGCCTGCAGGCTGGCGTCGGCGCGCAGGCCGGGCCGCAGCAGCGTGCCTTGCGCCTCAGGTACGTCCACCACGACCCATACCGAGGAGAGGTCGGTCAGGGTGAATACCGGCGCGCCGGCCTGCACCATGGCGCCCTCGCGCACGCCCAATTCGCTCACGATGCCGGAGATCGGCGCGATCACCGGCATCCGCCGGCTCGCCGACCCCGACTGCTCAATCTTCCTAATTTCTCCGTCCGCGAGACCCAGAGATTCGAGCCGCCGGCGCCCGGCTTGCGCCAGCGGTTCCTCCGCAGTGTTGGCCCGCGCCATGCGGCGCGCGAGCAGATACTCCTGCTGCGCCGCGTACAGCTCGGGCGAATAAACCTCGGCCAGCACCTGTCCCGCGCGCACCGGGTCGTTCACAGCGCGCACATGCAGTTTCTCGACCCAGCCCGCCGTACGCACTTCGGCGCGCGCCATGCGCCGCTCATCGGCCTGCACCGAGCCCACCGCGGGCATTTCCTGCTTGAACTCCACGACCTCGGCCGCCGCGGTGCGCATGCCGAGATTCTGCTGCGCCCGCGCGCTTACAGTAACGCCGGTATCCGCGCCGGGCTTCTCGTCGCCGTAGACCGGCACCAGCTGCATGTCCATGAAGGGCGATTTGCCGGGCTTGTCGAACTTCTGTTGCGGAAACATCGGATCGTGGTAGTAGAGCGGCTTTTGCTCGCCCTGCCGCGCCGGTGGTGCAGGCGCCTCCGCCATCTGCTGGTGGGCGCGCCGCTGTCCGAGCAGGAAGCCACCTGTGGCCAGTACTACGCCGGCCGCAACGGCCGCCATTGCATGGGTCTTGTTCATCGTTGTGTTCCTTCGTTCTCGAAATACTGCAGTGCGACCCGCGCTTTAGCCTGCGCGGCGCCTATCGCCAACCCTTGCACGCGCGCTTCGATCAGTTGCCGCCTGGCCTCGAACACCTGCACGAGTGGCACGGTGCCCGCGCCGTGCGCGGCGACCAGGGTGTCGAGCCTCGCTTTCGCGTCGGGCAGGATCGCATCCGAAACGTTTTTCAATCGCTCGCCGGAGGCGCGCCAATCCGCATACGCTGCCTCCAACTCCGCGCGCAGCTGCCGCAACCCGTCGGCGCGCTGCTCGCGCACGCGCTCGGCAAGGCGCAGTTTGGCTTCGAGCTGGCGGTCCTGCTTCTTCTCGGCGAAGACCGGCAGCTCGAACGCCATCTGGAACATCAGCATGTCGGAGCGTCCGCCGCTGCGCGCGAAGTAGCCGAACTCGACCGACCGGTCAGGCTTGTACGCTTCCCGCGCAAGGGCGGTATCGGCCTCGGCCACGCCTTGCATGCGCGCGAGCGTCTGCTGCTGGGGATGAGATTCGAGCGCCTCGCGCAGCGTGGCGAAGGGCGCGGGCGCGACGAACCCGGGCAGGGATTCCGGAAGCGCAAGCGCGGCCGCCTCTGGAACCCAGCGGGCGAGGCTCGCACGCGCGCGCGCGGTCTGCCGTGCCAGATCCAGGCGGCGGTCCGCCGTCTGGTGGAGCGACTGGCGCGCGGCCAGGACATCGGCCTGCGAGCCGCGGCCGGCGCCAAGCGCGATGCGCGCCAGCTCGATGCCGCGCTCGTACTCCTTCGCGACCTCATCGTTGAGCCGCGCGCTCTCAGCCGCGAGCCACGCGTCGATCCAAGCCTGCCCGACATCGCGCAGGATCGTCCTGCGCACCGCAAATGCCTCGGCGCGCGCCTGTTCGGCCTCGGCCTGAGTCCGCTCGCCGCGCAGCCGCCGCTTGTCGCCGCCGGGAATCATCTGCTCCCAGCTCACGCCGACCTGCGTCATGTCGTCGCGCGTGCCCGGAAATCCACGCGTCGGAAAATTGAGCGCGCCCAGCTTGAGGCGCGGATCGGGCAGCGCGCCGTCCGCCACCGCGGATTCCTCCGCCGCGCGGGCACTCAGGTCCAATGCCCGCAAGGCCGGCTGCGCTTCGAGCGCGCGGCGGCGCGCCTCCTCCAAAGTCAGAACCTGCCCCAGGGCAGGGGTGGCGGCCGTGAAGGCCGCGAACAGCAGTAGATGACGCATTCGATCCTCCGCATCGCAAGACCGCCGCCGGCGGCTGCCGGCGGCGCGTTCTCAAGCGCGGAGAATCAGATCAGAAACGACTGGAAGAGTATTCGGGGTGGCGGGGCGCCCGGGTACGGCAGCGTGTAANNCGCGCTTTGATCGTTGCCGAGGCAGTGCGAGAGGCAGAGGTTCGAATTCTTTGCCGGGTCTTCATGGCAAGACGGTTCTCCCGCTTTGGCCATGATGGCCTGCGCCGGAGCAACGCGCAGCCAGTCGCAGGCCGCCACCGCGAGCGCCGCCTGGGCGAACAGGAGAACGCCTATGAGGAATCTGGCGATGAAGTGGCGTGTGCCGCGGATACTCATGCGCGAATTCTACTCCTGCCGTGCTTCATTTCGCCGCCTCGATGCCGGTAATGGTGAACGCGCCGCCGAGCTTCTGCGCCTCGAATTTGACTTTGTCACCGGGCTTGACCTTGTCGAGCAGCGACGGATCCTTGACCTGGAACACCATGGTCATCGCCGGCATGTCAAAACTCGGCATAGGACCATGCTTGATCGTGATCTTCTTCGTCTCTTTGTCGACCTTGCGGATTTCGCCGTCGGTCATTTGCGGTGCTTGTGCGAACGCCGCGCCGAAGGCCAGTGCAACGAGCCCTGCTGCAAAACGTTTCATCGCATTCTCCTTTACTTGACGTTGATTCTTCCGACCATCCCAGCCTCAAAATGACCCGGCACCAGGCAGCCGAAATTGAACTCGCCCGCTTTGGTGAATTGCCAAGCGATGGTCTCGGACTTGCCCGGCGCGACATGCGCCATGTAAGGTTCATCGTGTTCCATCGTCGGGTGCGTCTTCATCACTTCGGCGTGCTCCTTCAGTTCCTTGATCGTGCCGATGACCATTTCATGCATCACCTTGCCGCTGTTATTCACCACGAACTTCACGGTATCGCCCTGCTTGACGGTGAGGCTGGCCGGCGTGAAGCGCATCTTGTCGCTCATGTCGATCCTGACGGTGCGCGACGCTTTTCTCGGATCGCCTTCGCGCCCGAACGCCTTCTCCTCGGTCGAGATCGGCTTGGCGATTTTCTTGTCGTGCTTCGCGTCGCCGTGCGCGAATGCATTTGCAGACAGAAATGCGAAAGATATGACAGCGACTTGAAGTGCGCGAATCATGATTTCTCCTCTGTGATGTTGGATGGCCACCGGTCTCTTGCGTTCATTCGCGAAGCCCGCCCAGGCGCCGGAAGGCGAGAAAGGCGGAGATCCCGACGAAGATTCCGGCAGCGGAGAGCACGGCAACCGCGATGCAGCCCAATGCGTTGATTGCGGAGCAAAGCCCTTGGCATTCGCACCCTGCCGTCCAGCAGGACGCGGGAAGAGAGATTGGTGTGAGAGAGACTGCGGCGATCTTCAGCATGTCAGTGCCCTTTGTGACCAATAGGCTTGCGAACCTTGAGCGTCGGTCCAGGTTGTGGCGCGGTCGGGACTTTGCGTTCAGCAAGCGGCGCGGCTCCACTCCATTCGTAGGCCACCGTGCCCGCCGGGTGCTTGTACCAGCCGGGATCCTTGTAGTCGTTGCGCGCCAGGCCCTGCCGGATCTTCACGGTGGTGAACATGCCGCCCATCTCGATCGCTCCGAAAGGCCCGGTACCGGTCATCATCGGCAGCGTGTTATCCGGCAGCGGCATTTCCATCTCGCCCATGTCGGCCATGCCGCGCTCGCCCATCACCATGTATTCGGGCACGAGGCGCAGGATCTTCTCGGCCACGCCGCGATGGTCAATGCCGATCATGTTCGGCACCTGGTGCCCCATGGGATTCATGGTGTGGTGCGACTTGTGGCAGTGGAACGCCCAGTCGCCCGGATCCGTGGCGTCGAACTCGATGGTGCGCATCTGCCCCACGGCGACATCGGTCGTCACCTCCGGCCAGCGCGAGCCGGGTGATGTCCAGCCGCCGTCAGTGCCGGTGACCACGAACTCATGTCCATGCAGGTGGATCGGGTGGTTGGTCATGGTGAGGTTGCCGATGCGAATGCGCACCTTGTCGCCCAGCCGGCAGACCAGAGGATCGATGCCGGGAAAGGCCCGCGAGTTCCAGGTCCAGAGATTGAAGTCGAGCATCGTGTTGGTCTTCGGGGTATAGCTGCCCGGATCGATGTCGTAGGCATTGAGCAGGAACACGAAATCGCGATCCACTTTCATGAAGGCCGGATTCTTGGGATGCGTGACCCAGAAGCCCATCATGCCCATCGCCATCTGCGTCATTTCGTCGGCGTGCGGGTGGTACATAAACGTGCCCGGCCGCTTCGCGGTGAATTCGTACACGTAGGTCTTGCCGACGGGAATCTGCGGCTGATTGAGACCGCCCACGCCATCCATGCCGTTCGGCAACCGCTGTCCATGCCAATGGATGGTGGTGTGCTCGGGCAGCTTGTTGGTGACGAAGAGGCGCACTTTGTCGCCCTCGACCACCTCGATCGTCGGGCCGGGAGATTGCCCGTTGTAGCCCCAGAGATGCGCCTTCATGCCGGGCGCTATCTCGCGCACCACCGGTTCGGCGACTAGATGAAACTCCTTGACGCCGTTCCTCATGCGCCAGGGCAGCGTCCAGCCGTTCAAGGTGACGACCGGGTTGTACGGTCGGCCACTGGGCGGGGCGAGCGGCGGCTGGGTTGCGGGCTTATCCATGCTTGGAGCTTCGGGCACCGCGCCCTGTGCCGCTCGGCTGACCGCGGCGGCGCCTAGCATCGCGGCGCCCGCGGTTTTCAGAAAGTTTCTGCGATTCGTCATGTCGGTTTCCCTGTTCAGTGCGCCGCGCCGCCGCTGGCGGGCAGGGCCATCGCTTTCGAACCGCCTCCCATTGCCCCCGGTGAACCGGAGGTCAGGGCCGCTTGCAGATCGGATTCCGCGAGCCAGAAGTCGCGTAGCGATTCGATATAGGCATTCACACTTCCTACTGCATCGCGGGAATCGGCGAGCAGCTCGAACACGCTCGACAGGCCGCCGTTGTAGCGCAGCAGTATTTCCTCCGAAATCCGCTTCCGGAGCGGCACGACTTCGTCGCGGTAGTGCTGCGCCAGATCGAAGTTCGCGCGGTAAGCGGAGTAGGTTTCCCGCACTTCGGACCGGGCCCGGATAGCGGCATCGGCGACACGATTCACCGACTGCATATACATGGTCTCCGACCGCGCCACGCGTGCCCCGCCGAAATCGAAGATCGGAATGCGCAACTCGATTTCCCAGCCCCGCTGCGCCGGCTTGCCTGTTTCGCTGTTGTTGTGCAGACCGAGCTCCAGCAAATTCACGAAACGGGAGATCCTGGTGAGGCCGATCGACTCGGCGAGCGCTTCGGTTTCCCGGCGCGCGCCCTGCACATCCAGCCGCTGCGCCAGTGCCTGCGCTTCCAGGTCCGCTGCTTCGCGCGCGAGCTTCGGTAGGTCCGGCAGGCGCTCCGGCAGGGTGAAGCGGAGGTCCTCGCCCCAAAGGCCCATCGCACGCGAAAGCCGCTCTCGTGCCGCGACCCTCGACTGCCTGACACGGGCAAGCTGCGCCGTGGCTTCCGCATAAAAGACCTGCTCCCGGGCCTGATTGAGCTTCGACCAGTTTCCGGCCGCCGCCATGCGGCGCGCCAGATCGGCGCTTGCTTCGGCCGCAAGTTTCACTTGTTCCATGTAGCGCACGCCCTCTTCGGCCGCGACCGCGGAAAAGAATGTCTTGCGCGTATCGAGGGCAAGCCTGAGCGCTTCACCCGCGGCGCGCGCCTGTGCCGATTCGTAGCGTTTGCGTTCCATCTCGGTCGAAAGCGGAATGGTGATCAGGCCCAGCAAATTGAAGAACACACTGCGCTCGATCTCGGTTTCGTTGCCGCGGCGCAGGCGCGCGAACGAAAAGGTCGGCCCGCTCCAGCGGCTGGCCTGGACCAGGTCCGCTTCGGCGATGCCCATGTCGGCGTAGCTTGCCTGCAGGCCCGGATTGTTGAGCAACGCGATTTGCACCGCGCTCTCGGCGCTCAACGGCTGCGAGAGCAGTTCCCTCACCCGGAAGCGCACGCTGTCGGTGTCCTTATCCGAGCGGACCCAGACCGCTTCGCGTCCCGTACGGGCCTTAACGGCTTCGCCCACCGCATCGAAGCCGCCATCCGGAGAAAAACCGACGCAGCCGCCAAGCAAGAACGTCACCGCCAGAAGCAGAGCACCCCTCATTTGCGCGCTCCGTGCCCCGTGTGGCCGGGAGGCGTCTGGGCTGCCGGCGCGCTGCGCGGCGGCACTGAGCCGGGAACGTGTCCAACGTGGCCCTTCAGCCGGCCCATTTCATCGTTTGCCTCGCGCCAGCGTGCGGGTTCCGGATCGTTGTACCGGCGATAATCCTTGAACGCGGATTCATAGGCGCGCGCCGGCGCACTCGCCTTCGGATCGGCGGGATCGGGCCGCGCGGCGGTCTGCGCGGCGGCGCTGCCGGCGAAACACATCGCCAGCGCTATACAGGAAGTTTTTAACATGACTCTCCACACGTAATCGTTCGCACGCACGCACGCGCGTGCAGGGCAGCGCGCCATGAGCGCGCCGCGTCCAGATCAACGTTCAGGAGGCGAGGGGAGGTCGGTCGAGATGGTCCGGGACGAAGCCCGAGACCTGAAGCACGAGAAACGGAATGCGGGTCGTGGCAGGAGGCTGAAACACGACTCTCGGGCTCGATGGCGCAGCGAGGCCCGCACTCGCGCAACACGAAGCGCAGACGCTGCACACGGATGCGCCATGTGACGAATTGCCAGGTTCGCCGCTCGGAGCCTCATGCTGGTGGCTGTCGTCGTGCGCGTGCTGTTCCTGCGAAGTCCCGGTACCGCCGTGCTGCCCCTCGCACAGGGCCATCAGCACGCCCGCGTACCCGCGCATCGGCAGCGCCGCGAGCAGCAAGGCCAGCAATGCGATTCGGGCTACGTGCCTCATGCGAGCAATCTTATCCCTATTCGGTTTGTGCGGTGCATGATCAAAGTAGTCTGGGGTCTACCCACATGGAAGGGTCAAGCCCCTGAACCCTTGGACCCGGCGAGGTCCTCCAGGATCGGGCAGTCCGGCCGGCTGTCGCCATGGCAGTTGTGCGTCAGGTGCTCCAGCGTCGCCACCATCGATTGCATCTCCTGGATCCGGCGCTTCAGGTCCTGCATGTGGCCGCCGGCGACCTTTTTCACCGAGGCGCTCGGGCGCGACTTGTTCTGCCAGAGCGCGAGCAGTTCCCGGATGTCGTCGATCGAGAAGCCGAGCGTTCGCGCGCGCTTGATGAAGCGCAGCGTGTGCACGTCCTTGTCGGAATAGACCCGGTAGTTGGCGAAGGTGCGGGCAACGTCCTTCAGCAGGCCGATGGCTTCGTAGTGCCGGATCATCTTCACCGAGACCCCGCTGGCCTTCGCCGCCCGGCCGATGTCGAGCAGCCCCTGGCCCAGCGCATCCGCGTGCTCAAGCGTGGTCTCGCGTTTGCCCATGGTCACAATTTAACGCGATTGAGGCGCAACGCGTTGCTGACGACGGATACCGAGCTCAGGGCCATGGCGGCGCCGGCGAACACCGGCGAGAGCAGTAGGCCGAATGCCGGGTAGAGAATCCCGGCGGCAAGCGGTATGCCGAGCGCGTTGTAGCCGAACGCAAAAGCGAGGTTCTGGCGGATGTTGCGCATCGTCGCGCGCGAGAGAAAGGCGGCGCGCGCGATGCCGCGCAGGTCGCCCTTCACCAGCGTCACGCCGGCGCTTTCCATCGCCACGTCGGTGCCGGTGCCCATGGCGATGCCGACGTCCGCCTGCGCCAGCGCCGGTGCGTCGTTGATGCCGTCGCCCGCCATCGCGACCTTGCGTCCTTCTGCCTGCAGGCGCTTGACGTGGCCCGCCTTGTCCTCGGGCAGGACTTCGGCGAGCGCCTCGTCGATGCCGAGCTGCCGGGCGACGGCGTCGGCCGTGCTGCGCGAATCGCCTGTCAGCATCACGACGCGTACGCCGGACTGCTTGAGCGCCGCGATTGCCTCGCGGGTGCTGTCCTTGATCGGGTCGGCCACCGCCGCGACCCCGCCGGCCTTGCCGTCGACCGCGAAGAACACCACCGTCTTGGCCTCCGCGCGCCACGCAGCCGCACGCGCTTCCCAGCGTTTCGCGTCGATGCCGCGCTGCTCCAGGAACTGGCGGCTTCCCACCAGCACGCGCCTGCAGGCGACATCGGCCTGCACCCCGAGGCCATTGACCGCGTCGAACGCCGCCGCGGTCCCCGGCGCGAGTCCGCGGGCCTTCGCGCCCTCGACGATCGCGAGGCCGATCGGGTGTTCGGAGAGTTGCTCCACGCCGGCGACAAGCGCAAGCGCCTCATCCTCCGCAATGCCGTCGGCGGAGAAGTCCGTCAGGGCAGGGTGGCCGAGTGTCAGCGTGCCGGTCTTGTCCACCACCACCGTGTCGATGTCGCGCATGCGCTCGATCGCTTCGGCGTTGCGGAACAGGATGCCGGCGCGCGCGCCTTGTCCCATCGCAACGGTCATCGAGATCGGCGTTGCAAGGCCGACCGCGCAAGGGCAGGCAATGATCAGCACGGCGATGGCATTCAGGAACGCGTAGGCGAACCTCGGCTCCGGGCCGAGGAACCACCATGCCACCGCGGTGGCGACGGCGATCGCCACGACGATCTGGACGAAATACGCGGCAATGACGTCGGCCAGGCGCTGGATCGGCGCGCGCGTGCGTTGCGCTTCGCCCACCATGTGGACGATGCGTGACAACAGCGTGTCCGCGCCGACCCGCTCCGCCCGGATGACCAGCGAGCCGTTGCCGTTCACGGTCGCGCCGACCACCTTGTGGCCCGCGGCCTTGGCGACCGGCACGGGTTCGCCGGTCATCATGGATTCATCCACCCTGCTCGAGCCCTCGAGCACCGTGCCATCCACCGGCAGCTTTTCGCCGGGCTTGACGCGTAGCCGATCGCCGGCGACGACCGTGTCGAGCGGCACCTGCTCCTCGGTGCCGTCGGCGCGCAGGCGCCAGGCGAGACTCGGCGCGAGCTTGAGAAGCTGCTGGATGGCCTGGCTGGTCTGCCCCATCGCGCGCAACTGCAGGAAATCGCCCAGTATCACCAGGGTCACGATTACCGCTGCTGCTTCGAAATAGGTGCCGACCGCGCCGTCGTGCTCGCGGAACTCGTCGGGGAACCAGCCGGGAAACAGCACCGCGGCGAGACTGAACAGGTACGCCAGCCCGACCCCCAGCCCGATCAGTGTGTACATGTTGAGGTTCCAGCCCTGGAGCGAAAGCCAGAACTTGCGCAGGATCGGCCAGCCGACCCACAGCACAACCGGTGTGCCCAGCGCAAACTCGACCCAGCCGCGCAGCCGGGGTTCCAGGCCCAGCGGCTCATGGATGCCGACCATCGGCGCCATCGCCAGCAGGAACAACGGCAGCGAGAGTGCGGCCCCGGCCCACAGGGCGCGCTTCAGGTCCCGCAGTTCCGTATCGTCCGCCGCGCCGGCGCCGCCGATCGGCACCAGGGCCATGCCGCATTTCGGGCAGTCTCCCGGCCCGTCCTGCATCACTTCCGGATGCATCGGGCAGGTGTAGCGCGCGCCCGCCGCGTTCGCGGAAGCTGGTGCCGGGACATGCTGATGCGCGTGCCCACCGCAGCAGGAACCGGGCCTGGCAACGGGCTTCTCGAGATATTGCCCGGGGTTGGCCTTGAACTTCGTGAGGCAGCCGGCGCCGCAAAAGGCGTAGCGCACGCCTTGGTGCTCGAATACGTGCTTCGAAGTCGCCGGATCGGCCTTCATGCCACAGACCGGATCGGTGGTCATCGCTGTCATGGTGCGGCCAGACTGCACCTTCCCATCATGGGAAGGTCAAGGCCGTGGACCGTAGCGGCCCGAAGCGCCCTTCGTATGTAAACTGTAGCGGGGCTGTTGCGCCCGGTAGGTGTAATCATTTCACTGCTCGACCGACCAAGCACGATATCCAAAGGAGAATCCACATGACGAGACGCTGGCTGAGGGCCGTCCTGGGCGCCGTCGCATTGTTCTGCTCCCTAATTGTCGCGGCGGGCGAGCAACCCTACGACAAGGCGGCATTCGACAAGGCGCTCGCCGAGGGCAAGCCGGTGATCGTCGACTTCTACGCCGACTGGTGTCCGACTTGCAAGACGCAGAAACCCATTGTGCAGGAACTCCTCCGGGAGCCGAAGATGAAGGATGTCTCGCTCTTTCTCGCCGATTTCGACAAGGAAAAGGACCTGAAGAAGACGTTGCGGGTGTCCCAGCAGAGCACCCTCGTGGTGTTCAAGGCCGGCAAGGAAGTCGCGCGCTCCACCGGGCAGACCAAGAAGGGCGACCTCGCGGCGCTCTTCGCCAAGGCGCTTTGAGCGGCTGACCCCCGCGGGCGCACGCGATGGATTTCGGGCCGGCCACCTACGGTCTCGGTTATCTCGCCGGGCTGTTGTCCACGCTGTCGCCCTGCGTGCTGCCGTTGATACCCATCCTGCTCATCGCGGCGGTCGCGGCCCATCGGCTCGGACCTTACGCGCTAGCGCTGGGCCTCACCCTCTCGTTCACCACGGTCGGAATCTTTCTCGCGGTCCTCGGCGCGTCCCTCGGACTGGATCAGGGAACGTTTCGCAACGCCGCCGCGGTAATTCTCCTTGGATTCGGGGCCGTGCTGCTGTCCGCGAAGCTGCAGGAACGCGTCGCGGCCTTCGCGTCGGGCCTGAGCGCCGCCGGCGACGGGATTCTGTCGCGCATGAGCCTGGACGGACTCGGGGGGCAGTTCACGATCGGCATCGTGCTCGGCGTGATCTGGACGCCTTGCGTCGGCCCGACGCTCGGCGCCGCGACGACGCTGGCATCGCAAGGCCAGAACCTCGCGCAGATCGCGCTGCTGATGCTCATCTTCGGTCTTGGCGCCGGAACGCCTCTGGTCGCGCTGGGTTCGGTATCGCGCGCGACAATGCTCCGCGTGCGCGGCCGCATGCTGNNGTCGCGATACTGACAGGCTTGGACAAGTCGTTCGAGGCGTGGGTGGTACGGGTATCCCCCGATTGGCTGACAGAACTGACAACGCGCTTCTAGTTTCTCGTTCGGCCTGTCGCGATCGGGAATTTTTGCCTTCGCTCGCCTGTTTGCGGAGCGTGCATGGCATTGCGATTCATCCTTCCGGCCCATGGCGGCGGCATGCGGCCTGACCCAGGTCTGGCGGTGGAGAAATACCGCCGGCACGCGGCTGGATACGACGCGAGCGCGCGTCGCACCATGGCGCTGCGGCGCAGGGTCGTCGGCATGCTTGCGCTGCGGCCCGGAGAGACGGTGGTCGACGTCGCCTGCGGCACCGGCTTNNGCTGCCGTTGCTGCGCGAGGCTGTCGGGCCCGCCGGACGGGTAATCGGCATCGAGGTCAGCCCGGACATGATCGAAATCGCGCGCGTGCGTTGCGCGGAAGCCGGCTGGCGCAATGTGTCCCTGGTCGAGGCGGCCGTGGAGGAAGCGGACACGGGCGCGAGATTCGACGCCGCGCTGTTCAATTACACGCACGACGTACTGCAGTCGCCACGCGCCGTGGAGCGCATTTTCTCCTTCGCCCGGCCCGGCGCGCGCGTCGCCATCGCCGGTATCAAGCATCCGCCGGCCTGGCTTTTCCCGCTGCGCCTGTACCGGATCCTCAAGGCGCGCCCTTACGTGACCACCCTGGAAGGGCTCGACCGGCCCTGGCGCCTGGTCGAGTCCCGCCTGGCGAACCTGGATGTAAGGTCCGTACTCCTCGGAACGAATTACCTGGCATACGGGACAGTCAGAGGCTAGAGCCGATGGCACGCAAGCGGATTCTGGTTATTTTCCCCAAGGAATGGGATCGCGAGGAGTTCGCGCGCGGTGACTATGCCGACTACGAGTTCGTCTACGAGGGGTTCGACCTGTTTCGTTTCCCCTCCAACGCCCGCCTGCTGACCTTCGACGCCCGGCGGTTCGTCGAGCGCCTGGTGCGGCGCTGGCGCGGTCGCATCGACGGCGTGTTCAGCAACAATGAGTACTTTGGCGCGCTGATCGCCGCCGGGGTTGCCGAGCGGCTCGGCCTGCCGGGCACTCCGCCTGCGGTGGTGGTGACGGCGCAACAGAAGTATTACGCGCGCCTGGAGCAGCGGCGTATCGCGCCTGAGGCGGTGCCCGCCTTCTCGGTATTCCCTTTCGACGTGAGCGATCCGTCCGCGGTAGGACTGCCGTTCCCGCTCTACGTCAAGCCGGTGCGGGCGACGTTCTCGGTGCTGGTGCGCCGCATCGAGAATTTCGCCCAGTTGCGGCGCCACCTGACGTTTTCCTGGTTCGAGGAACTGGTCATCCGCAGGCTGGTGCGGCCGTTCAACGACCTGATGCCGCTGTATACCGATTTCACCATCGACGCGCACCACCTGATCGCGGAAACGCCGCTCGCCGGCCAGGAGGTCAACGTCGATGGCTACGTGCGCGACGGGCGGGTGACGTTCATCGGCCTGTGCGACGCCGTGATGTTTCCCGGCACCGACCAGTTCGAGCGCTTCGTCTATCCGTCGCGGGTGCCCGCGCCGGTGCAGGAACGGATGCGTGCGCTGGCCGATCGCCTGCTCACCGGGATGGGCTACCGGCATGGTTTCTTCAATATCGAGATGATCTGGAACCCGGCCGACGACCGGATCATGCTGATCGAGCTCAACCCGCGCCTTGCCTCGCAGCTGGCCGGGCTCTACCAGCGCGTGGACGGCGTCAATCCTCACCGCCTGTTGCTCGAACTTTGCACGGGCGCCGAGCCGCGGCTGAAGCGCCTCGCGACCGGTTTTACCGTCGCCGCCAGCCTGGTGTCGCGGCGCTTCGACGGCCGCGCACTCGAACGCGAACCGGGGCCGGCGGACCTAGCCGGCGCGAGGCAGCGCTTCCCCGACGCGGCCATCATGCTCTACCTGAAGCGCGGCCAGGCCCTGGCGAGGGAAATGAAATGGCTCGGCAGCTACCGCTATGCGGTGGTGAATATGGGCGGCGCGAACGAGGACGCTCTCAATCGCCGCTATGCCGAAATCCGGCGCCTGTTGCATCTATAGTAGGAGATCCGCCATGAGAACACTGCTTGCCGTGCTTGCCGCCGTCCTGCTCGCGGGTTGCGGAACCGTCCACAATACGATGCGCGAGGGCGCGGACGATCGGGTGATGCTGCGCGGCAACGACCCGGTGTCCTACTTCTCCGGCGCGAAGCCTCTCAAGGGCGACCCGGCGATCAAGTCGATTCACGAAGGCGACATCTATCGCTTCGCCAGCGACGCGAACAAGCGCCTGTTCGATGCCAGTCCCGCGAAGTACGCGCCCGCCTGGGCGGGCTTCTGCGCCAGCGGCGTGCACTACGCCCTGAAGGCGGCGATCCATGCCGACGTCTACCTGGTCTACAAGGGCCGCCTGTACATGTTCGGCAGCGAGCGCAGCAAGGCCAACTGGCGGATGGATGCCGACGAGAATATCCGCCTCGGCAACGAATACTGGGAGAAGGAAAGCAGGGACGTTCCGTTCCGTGTGCAAAATGCAAAGCGGCTCGCATTCAAGGTCGCGCACTACAAGACGGACNNCCGCGAGCTGGATGCCGAGCACCTGCGCCGATTCGGCAGGCTGCCGCCGGGCGCGCCGCCCCCGCGCTGAGTCAGCGCGGCGCGGCGATGAGTTCGCGCAGCGCGGCGAACACGGTTTGCCCGCCCCGACGCAGCACCCAGCTATGCGCCGCGCCCTCGACCACGACCAGCCGCTTCGGGCCGCGCGCCGCGTCGTAGAGGCGTTGCGCCATCTCAGGCGGCACGATCTTGTCCTCGGCGCCGTGCACCACCACCACCGGCAGGTCCAGGCGCCGCAGCTTGTCCAGCAGGTCCAGGCGCTGCGTGAGCAGCCCGCGCAACACCGTCATGTCGGCCAGCGAGGTGAATGCGGACTCGAGGACCAGCGCCGCCGCGCCGCCGCCGCGAAGCGCGACTTCCGCCGCGATCGGCCCGCCAAGGGAGTGGCCATATAGGATGCGGCGCGCGCGATCGGGAACACGGCCGTCGAGCCATCGCCATGCCGCTTCGGCATCCTCGTATGCCGACTCCTCGGAAGGCTGGCGCGCCGTGCTCCGGCCGAAACCGCGGTAGTCGATGGCCAGCACATTGAAGCCTGCGTCGCGGAAGCCGCGCAGCCGGTATACGCTGCCGGTGAGATTCACACGGGCGCCATGAAAATACACCAGCGTATACCGCGCACCGGGCGAGGCCAGCCACCAGCCCTGCAGGCGCTCGCCCGCGGCGCCGACGGGAATCCAGACCTCCTCTTCGTTCAGTATCGTGGGCGAGTATCCGGCCCAGTCCGAGGTACGCGGCCGGAATACCAGGTCGCGCTCGATGCCATCCAGCAGCGCGCACGAGCTCACGGCAGCCGCGGCCAGCAGAACCACCAGCGGACGTAGTATCGTTCGCCAGGAGTCACTCGCCATGCGCCGCCTTTTGCCCGTCGTTCTCGCGGCTGTGTTCGCTATTCCCGCGGCACAGGCGCAGACGCGCTCCGATGCCGCGCGCGAGAAGCGCTGGGCCGACCAGATCGTGCCCGGCCTGGTGGTCGGCGACGCGATCTATCTTGAGTCTGAAGGGGGCAGGAAGTTCCTCGCCCTCTATACGCCTGCAGCGCGCGCGAAGGCCGCAGTGCTCCTTGCGCATGGGCCGGGATTGCATCCGGATCATGGCATTACCGGCGAGCTGAGAATGCATCTGGCCGACCGCGGGTACTCGACGCTTTCCCTGCAGATGCCGGTGCTGCCTGCCGAAGTCGACGATGGTGCGGCATACCAGACATTGTTTCCCGAGGCTGCACGTCGCATCGCGGCAGGCATGCGGTTCCTGAAAGACAGGGGCGATCCTCGCATCGCCATAGTGTCGCACGCCATGGGCTCGGGCATGACCTACGCGTATCTGCGCGCGAACGCGGACGCCACGCTGTTTGCCTGGGCGGCGCTGTCGTTTTACGGCGGGTTTCCTGAACTCGGGCGGGCCGGCTTCCCGATCCTGGACGCTTACGGCGCCGCCGACTACCGCGGCATCCGCGGCCCGGCCGGCGAGCGCGCTCAGGTGCTGCGCCTGCGGCCGGGTTCGCGCCAGCTTGCCGTGCCGGAAGGCGGGCGCTTCCTGGCCGGCGGCGAGAAGGCCGTGCTGCGTGAAGTCGCGGCGTTTCTCGATTCGGTAGTATCGGGGGCGCGAGTAACTACGAAGGATTAGTCCATGCAGCGCCAATCGATCGCAAAGACTCTCGGCGACTATCTGGCGGATAGCTGGAAGGCGCCGCTCGCCTTGGGGTTCGCGCTGGCCTTCCTGACGATGTATCTAATTGGCGAGTTTTTCCCCGACCTCACCAAGAAGGTCGATGTCGGAATTCTGATGCTGACATGCCTGGCCGTGCCGATGATCGGCGCGACGCTGGCATGGTGGATATGGGCGAAATCCTGGCGCCGCCGCCGCGCCGCGCCGGAGGCGAGTCTCGCTCCGGCGCCTCCGCCTCGCACGCGTTTCGGCGGCCTCCCGGAACCGGGCGGCAGCTTGCGAGATCCGCAGGGTCTGCCGGCAGCTGCGCTCGCAGCGCTCGATCGCGATGATCCGATTGCCGCTATCAAGGTTTTGCGAGCGGAGCTAGGGCTGGGTCTCGCGGAAGCGAAAACGCGGGTCGACGCGGAGCTGAGCCGCCGCCGCGGGAAATAGTCCTTCGCATCTGGCTCATACTCGCGGGCACGAAATCAAGGTCCGCGGCCGCGTTTTGCGGCGTGCTTTCTGCCTGCAGCGGCGGGCTTCTTCGCTTTCGGCGGCAGCGTCGCGGTAAACTCGATGGCGCGCGCGATCCAGCGCCGGAGCGCGCGCGTAGTTAGCCCGCTCGCGTCGCTGATCGCCGCGTAGTTCTTCATCGTCCGCCCCAGAATCACGCAAGGATGGCGGGCGGCTTCCGACGGAACCCGCGCGATCAGTCGATTCTCGTGCAGTCCCACCGCCATATTGCCGTTCACGAACGCGCAGGGGTAGCCGAACATCTGCCGCCTTTCGACACGGGCCGCGCGCGGCAACGCGGCATCGAATGCGGCGACCAGTTCAGGCGGGGATTTCTTCCACTTCGCCATTGCATGTTCTCCTGTCGTCTATCTATTCAGTAAGGACTGGGACCGTCGAAATCGAGTCGCGCGCGGCGGTGGCGCGCGTAAATGCCGCGTACCCAGTCCGCGCCCGGATGTCCGGCAAATTCTGCGATCAACCGCGCCATCGGCCCCGGCATGGGTTGCGGCCGCCGCATGGGCGAATCGGGCGGGTCGACGCACATCGCCAGCACCGACGCGGCGCTCAAATCAGCCACGGTGAAGCTGCCGCCGACGAGGTAGCCGCTTGCGGCCGCCTCGCGCGCGACGAGATCGAGCCCTTCGCCAAAGGCGGCCATGCCATCCTCGATGGACGACGGGCCCGCGATGCCNNGTCTGCATCAACGCGTGCAGCACCGCGCGGCGGCCGCGCGGGGCAACGTCCTCGTCGAATCGCCGGACAACGGGCCGCGCGGCCTCGCGCGCCGCCCCGGACGGCGGCAGCAGAGCGGGCTCCGGGTAGGCCTCTTCCAGCCACTCCACCAGCGCGGCCGAACCGTTGCGCGCTTTGCCGTCGCGCACCAGCACGGGAGTGGAGGTGTGCCCGGTCAGCCTGCGGATCGCGGGCAGGTGCGGCCCCGGCAGCAGGCTGCGGCGGGTATGCGCGATGTGCTTCCAGTCTAACGCCCAGCGCACCTTCTCGTTGTAGGGCGAGTACCTGAACTGCAGCAATTCGAGCATGTCGCCGTAATCCGCGTTTTTGTATGATGTATGTCATACTAAACTTTCAGATGCCGTTGGGCAAGAAACACAAGGCAGCCACCCGCGCGCGTATCGTCGCAAGCGCCGGCAGCGTGTTCCGTGCGCGGGGCGTGGCCGCCGCGAGCGTCGGTGCGGTGATGGCCGAGGCGGGCCTGACGCACGGCGGCTTCTACGCTCATTTCGAATCGAAGGAAGCCTTGTTCGCCGAAATCATGGCGAACGATCACGGGTTTATCCGCCTGCTGGAGCGCCGCCGCCCCGGCTCGCCGGCGCGCTGGCGCCGGCAGACCGCTGCGATTTTCGCGGACTACCTTGCGCCGCAGCATCTAGACGAAGTGGCGCGCGGCTGCAGCTTCGCGGCACTCAGCGGCGACAGCGCGCGAGCGGATCCTGCCGTGCGGGCAGCCTACCGCTTGGCATGGCGCCGACTCGTGGGAGAAGTGTTGCGCGCCAGCGGCGAATATGCGGGCATCGCATATGTCCGCGCCAAGGCGCGGACACGCGAGAGCGCCACGCTGCTGGTTGGAATGGCGGTCGGCGCGGTCGCGCTGGCACGCATCCTCGCTCCGGATCCGATGGCGGCAATTTTGCTCAGAGGCGCGGCCAAGCAGGCCAGGCGGACTCTCGCTAACTTAAGCTAGGTGCAGTTCCGATTCGAAGCCATGCGGCTCTGGATTCCGGTCCGATATCGAGCCGCGGGTCGGGCAATGCCACCGGCGGCGATCGGGAGGCAGCCGCAGCGCGCGATCACTTGCGCACGTCGTTCAGCGTCCAGTCGTATTCGAGGAAGCCGAGCGCGGCCTTGCCCTCGGCGACCGCCTTCTGGTGCTCCGGGTTGTCGGTCAGCAGCTTCGCGTAGCCGGCGAAGTACTGCTCGCGCGAGCGGATGCCCCGGTAGCCGCTCGTCCAGTCTTCCTTGAACCAGTCGAAGATCTTCGATACTTCGAGCCGGCCCTGCGCGCCGACGCGGTTGCGCGCGCGGTCCGACAGGAATCGCACCGCCTGCTGCTCGAGCTGCATTTCCAGACGCTCCGCGACGTAGGCTTCCTCGCGCAGCATCGGGCAGCCGATGGAGGCGCAGTTGAGCGCGAAATGCACGCGCGGCTCGTCGTAGCTGCCGGGCTTGCGCAGCGTTTCGTGCTCGACGCGGTCCAGGTAGGAATCCTCGCCCAGCAGCTTGAAGAACTTCTTCTTCCAGCGGTTGTTGAACAGGTCGCTGCCGATGTCCTTGATCGACTTGACCGGGTAGTTGGCGAGGATCAGCTCGACCGTGAAGGCGTTGTAGGCGTTGATCAGGAAAGCCATGCGCTGCTCACGCGTCCAGGCGGCGAACTGCGCGGCGGAGACGCCCGAGAGCGCATCCAGATAACCCTTGAGCGCCGCGCGGTCTTTGGCGAACTCCGCGTAGCGGACCTGCGAAGCCTTGCCGTCCTCGACGAGGGCCACGTGCTTCTTCACCAGCGCGTCCCAGGCCTTGTGGGAATGGTCGATTCCCTGTCCGAAAACAGGCGCGGCAACCAGCATCAGTGCGGCAACGAACAATTTCATGCGCAGTACCTTGGTGAGGGGCCCGAACCGGGCTTAGTCGGCGATGCTACTGCAAACATTACTCCACATGAACATGCTACGATTTTCGTTCGCATCCAAGGAGGTAGCCATGTTCGCTTTCAACAAATTCACCCGTTTCAAGGAGGGTCCATGAAACACGCCGGAGGCATTCTATGTTCCATCGTTTTCCTGCTGGCCGCGTTCCCCGCGCTGGCGCAGCAAGCAGTCCTGAAGGTCACCACCATTCCCGAGGAAGCCGCGACCGAGCAGATCCGCAAGTTCGGGCCGCTCACCAAGTACCTCGAGCGGACGCTGCAGATGAAGGTCGAGTTCACCCCGGTGAACGACTATCCGGCGGCGGTCGAAGCGCTGGTCAACAAGCAGGTCGACGTGGTCTGGTTCGGCGGTTTCACCCACGTGCAGGCGCAGCTACGCTCGGGCGGCAAGATCGTGCCGATCGCGCAGCGCGAAGAGGACACCCAGTTCCGCTCGGTCTTCATCACCCAGACCGACTCTGGCATCAAGTCGCTCGCGGATCTCAAGGGCAAGCAGGTGAGCTTCGGCTCCGCGTCGAGCACCTCCGGGCACCTGATGCCGCGCAGCTTCCTGCTGCAGGCGAAAATCGATCCCGACAAGGACTTCAAGCGAGTTGCGTATTCCGGCGCGCACGATGCGACCATCGCCTCGGTCGTCGGCGGACGGGTGGACGCCGCGGCCCTCGACATCACGGTGTGGCGCAAGTTCGTCGAAGACAGGAAAGTCGATACCGCGAAAGTGAACGTGTTCTTCACCACGCCGCCGTACTACAACTACAACTGGTCGGTGCACGCCGACATGCCGGCGCCCCTTCGCGAGCGCCTTACCAAGGCGCTGCTCGACCTGTCGATAGCCAACCCGGAGGGCAAGGAGATCCTCACACTCAATCGGGCGACGAAATACATCCCGACCAAGGCCGAGAATTACCGTGACCTCGAAGTGGCGGGACGCAGCGCCGGGTTGATCAAGTAGGCGCGCGCACGGCGTCATGAAGATCGAAGCGCTGGGGCTGGCGGCGCGTCATCCGGCCGCGAGCGCCGGCGCCGCGCCGGCGCTCAAGCCGGCGCGGTTCGCGGTCGCCGCGGGCGAGCAGGTGGCCGTGGTCGGTCCCTCCGGCGCCGGCAAGACCACGCTGCTGCACGCGCTCGCATGCGCGCTCGAACCCAGCGCAGGCCGCCTTGAACTGGGCGGCGTTGATCCGTGGACACTGTCCGTGGCGCGGCTGCAGAAGCTGCGTGGCGGTTTGTTCCTCGCTCCCCAGGCGCCGCCGTTGCCGCCGCGCCAGCGCGTGGTGACCGCAGTGCTGGCGGCGCGGCTGCCGCAACTGTCGCTTGCCGCCAGCCTGCGCTCCCTGCTTTACCCTACGCAGGTTGAGTCGGCCTACGGCGCGCTGGCGCTGTTCGACCTCGCCGACAAACTCTGGGAACGCGTCGACCGCCTGTCGGGGGGCGAGCGGCAGCGCGTCGGCCTCGCGCGCGCCCTGGTGTCGGCCGCCTCGCTCTGGCTGGTGGACGAACCGCTGTCGTCGCTCGATCCGTCCCGCGCCGCACTCGCCATCGAGACCCTTACGCGGGTCGCGCGCGAGCGCGGTGTCACGCTGGTCACCACCTTGCACCAGGTGGACGTGGCGACGCGCTTTCCCCGTGTCATCGGCATGCGCGATGGCGACATCCATTTCGACCTTCCCTCGGCCGAGGTGACGCGCGAGAGGCTGGCGGCGCTCTACGCCCAGCGCGAACATGAGCTGTCCGGCGAGCAGCCGGCGCCCGAAGACACAGCGGTGGCGATCACGCCGGCGCTGCCGTACTGCCGCTAGGCGCGGCGACGATGACCAGCGCCACTATGACCGCGCCAGCACTTCGCGATCCCGCCTGGATCGGCCGGGTGTTCTGGATGCTTGTCGCGTTGGTGCTGCTCGCGCCGGCGCTGACGCTCACCGAGTTCCGGCCCTGGACCCTGTTCTCGCCGGAAGCGCTCAAGTCCACCGGGCGCTTTGTCGCCGACTTTTTTCCGCCCAAGATCGAGGCGGAATTCCTGCTGCTGGTGGCGCGCGAATGCTGGCGCACGGTCGCCATCGCCACCGCCGGCATGGCGCTCGCGCTGGTAATCGCAATACCGCTCACGCTGCTCTCGACCAGCGCGCTGTCGGTCTCAGCGCTGCCTGGGCGCATGAACGCGCTGCCGTTCGCGCTGCGCCAGGCCGTGCGCGGCCTGCTGATCCTGCTGCGCAGCATCCCGGAGCTGGTCTGGGCGCTGGTGTTCGTGCGCGTGGTCGGGCTGGGGCCCACCGCAGGCGTGCTGGCGATCGCGCTTACCTACGGCGGCATGCTGGGCAAGGTCTATGGCGAAATACTCGAGAGCGATGAGCGGCAGGCCACGCATGCGCTGTTGCGCAACGGCGCCGGGCGCCTGCAGGCCTTCTTCTATGGCCTGCTGCCGCAGAGCGCAAGCGAACTCACCAGCTACACCGTCTACCGCTGGGAGTGCGCGATCCGGTCTTCGGCAGTGCTCGGCTTCGTCGGCGCCGGCGGCCTGGGCCAGCAGATGGACAATTCGATGAAGATGTTCCAAGGCGCCGAGGTGGCGACGATGCTGATCGTGTTCATGCTGTTGGTCGGGCTTGCCGACGCCGCGAGCGCGTGGCTGCGCCGGGCGATTGCATGAGCGCACGTGCTGCACGAAGCGCAGGCATGCCGCCGCGGCCCGAGGCGCGTTGCGCGATGTGCTGGTTCCTCGCTGGCCTGGCGGCGCTCACGGCGGCGAGCTTCTGGACCCTGGACCTGCAGTGGACAAAAATCCTGTCACTCGATGCGTTGCGCAAGATGGCACGCTTCCTCGGTGAGCTGCTTTCGCCTTCGGGGGATGCCGCGTTCCTTCGCAAGCTCGCGCTGGCGAGCCTGGAGACCATCGCCATGTCGGCGCTGGGCACGCTGCTCGCGGTGATCGGCGGGCTCGCGCTCGCGCTGCCGGCGAGCCGCACCCACGCAGGCGATCCGGCGCGCCTGCGGATGCCCACGCGCCTTGCCCTCAATGGCCTGCGCTCGATTCCGGAACTGGTGTGGGCCGCGCTGCTGATTATCGCCGCCGGCCTGGGGCCGTTTGCGGGGACCCTCGCGCTCGCGCTGCATACCACAGGCGTGCTGGGGCGCCTGTTTGCCGAGGCCATCGAGAACTCTCCGCCCGGACCTTCGGCTGCCTTGCGGGCGCACGGCGTCGGCGCGGGCCGGGTCTTCTTTTTCGCCACGCTGCCGCAAATCCTGCCGCAGTTGCTGTCCTACTCGTTGTACCGATGGGAGAACAATATCCGCGCCGCAGCGGTACTCGGCGTGGTCGGTGCCGGCGGGCTGGGGCAGATGCTCGCCTTCCACATGGGCCTGTTCCACATGAGCGAAACCAGCTCGATCCTGATCGCGATGCTCCTGTTGGTGGCGCTGGTGGACGTCGCGTCCTACTTGTCGCGGCGCGGGTTGCAACGCTGATGGCGCTATTCGATGCAATTGCAGATGGCGGCGCGCAGCGCGCTCCGCTCGGACGCGGGAGCAAACAGGTGGCGGCGGGCCGCCAGCGCGCGCTTCAATTTCTGAAGAAGTTTTCTGTCTTTGAGCGCTTTCTCCAGCAGCTTGCCCAATGCGCGCGTGTCCGAAACCGGAAAGTAGCCGGGGTATTTCCGCCCGAGCATGCCGAGGTTTCCGGACATGCGCGAGGCCAGCACCGGCGTGCCGATGCGCGCGGCCTCGCTGATGACGTTGGCGCCGCCTTCCATCAACGAACTCACCACCAGCAGGTGGCTGCGCGCGATCCACGCCATTGCCTGCGCGTGCGTGCGGCCGCCCAGCCAGCGGTAGCGCGGCTCGCGCTCCATCCAGTGCTCCGCTTCGGATTTCATTGCTGGCGAAAGCGCGTCGCCGATCTGGATCAGTTCGAGATGCAAAGAAGTCTTTTGCAGAAAAGAAAGCGCGGCAACCGCCCGGAAAGGATCTTTCTCCTCGCGCAGGTGGCCAACCACGGCGATCCGGAATCGATCCTTCGGCGGTGCGTGCCTGAGCTTGGGGCTGGCGGACTGGTAAACGACGCGCGCCTTCCTGCGGACCGGGGATTCGAGGAGCCGCAGGGCGTCCTCCTGCAGCACGATGACGCGGTCCGCGAGCGCGAGCGCCTCGCGCGCCTCGCGAGAGGCCGGCAAGTCCTTGTACAGGTCGGTGCCGGTGAGCGTGACCACGAGCGGTGCATCGGGGTGCCTGTCCCGGTATGCGAGCACGGATGCATGGCTGCGGCGGGCATGCAGCGCGAGCAGCAGGTCGCAGGATTCGCCGTTCCATCCGGTGCCGACCGTCACCCGGTGCCCGAGCTGGCGCAGGAAGCCGGACCAGCGCTGGGCCGTGTGGCGGTTGCCGTTGCGCGCGCCTGCGCGGGCGGGGGTAATGATCGCGATTTGCGCCATGGAATAGACTCTCGGGATGTTAGCCGACCCTGCGACCTTGGAGCGCGATCTTCTCGACAGCCGCGCGCGCGCGATCAAGGTCACCGGCGACCTGGACGGCGAACGGCTGCTCGGGCCGAAGCTGCGCATCGTCAACCCGCCACTTTGGGATATCGGCCACGTGGCCTGGTTCCAGGAGCATTGGTGCCTGCGCTGGCGCGCCGACGGCACGCGCGGCGACTCGATCCTGGCCGGCGCCGATGCGCTCTACGACTCTTCAGCGGTCCCGCATGACACGCGCTGGGACCTGCCGCTGCCCGGAATCGAGGCGACGCGCCGCTACGGCGACGAAGTGCTGGCACGGGTGCGGGAGCGCCTCGCGCGCGAACCGGAAAGCGAATTCCTCCATTACTTCGTGCGCCTCGCGACCTTTCACGAGGACATGCACGCCGAGGCTTTTTATTACACGCGCCAGACATTGGGTTATTCGAATTCTTTTGATCTGGAAATTCAAACCGGGAACGACAAAAGCGATATCGAAATTCCCGGTCAGGAATTCCTGCTCGGCGCGAAACCGTCGAACGGATTCGTGTTCGACAACGAGAAGTGGGCGCATGAGGTCGAAGTCGCGCCGTTCCGCATCGCGGGCGCGCCGGTCACGAATGCGCAGTACCTCGCCTACGTGCGGGACGGAGGCAAGCCGCCCCGGTACTGGACGGAGGAGGGCGGCGCGTGGCGGCTGCGGCGGTTCGACCGCTGGATCGAGATTCCGCCGGACGAGCCGGTGCGGCATGTGGACTGGAACGAAGCGCAGGGCTACTGCGCCTGGGCGAAGCGCCGCCTGCCGACGGAGGCTGAATGGGAATTCGCCGCGGCTGCCGGGAGCATCGGTCCCGCGGGCGTATGGGAGTGGACCTCCAGCACCTTCGGGCCGTACCCCGGCTTCGTCGCGGATCCGTACAAGGAGTACTCGCAACCCTGGTTCGGTGACCACAAGGTGCTGCGCGGCGGCAGCTTCGCGGCGCCCGCACGTCTGCTGCGCACGACTTTCCGTAATTTCTACCAACCTCACCGCGGCGATGTGTTCTGCGGCTTTCGCACCTGCGCAAATGGGTAAGGAGTAAAATTTTTCATGGCTTCCATTCCAAAAATTCCAGAACAACAGAAAATCCGACTCACGCAATTCAGCCACGGGGGCGGCTGCGGCTGCAAAATCGCACCCGCGGTTCTGTCCGAGTTGCTGGCAGCGACGCCGATCCGTGGCCTGCCCAAGGAGTTGCTGGTCGGCACCGAGACCGCCGACGATGCGGCGGTCTACAAGCTGAACGACACCCAGGCGCTGGTGGCGACCACCGACTTCTTCACGCCGATCGTCGACGATCCCTACGATTTCGGCCGCATCGCGGCGACCAACGCCATTTCCGACATCTATGCCATGGGCGCCAAGCCGATCTTCGCGCTGGCGCTGGTCGGCATGCCGCTGGACAAGCTGCCGCTCGACGTGATCGGGAAAATCCTTGCCGGCGGCGAGTCCGTGTGCGCGGAAGCGGGCATCCCGATCGCGGGCGGCCATTCGATTGACGTGCTCGAGCCGATCTACGGCCTGGTGGCCCTGGGATTGGTCGATCCGAAGAAAGTGAAACGGAATTCGAGCGCGAAGGCCGGGGACATCCTGATCCTCGGCAAGCCGCTGGGCGTGGGCATCCTGTCGGCGGCGCTGAAGAAGGGCAACCTCTCGGATGCGGGCTACGGCGCGATGATCGAATCCACGACGAAATTGAATACGCCCGGCGCGGCGCTTGCCGAAATGCCGGACGTGCACGCGCTCACCGACGTGACGGGCTTCGGCCTGGCCGGCCACCTGCTGGAGATTTGCAGGGGTTCCGGGCTATCTGCTTCGGCAAGACTGGACGAACTGCCGGTGATCCCCGAAGCGCTTGAGTGGCTGAAGCAGGGCGTCGCGACCGGGGCTTCGGACCGCAACTGGAAGGGCTACGGGAAGGACGTCTCGCTGCCCGCCGGCGCGCCGGAGTGGCAGCGCAAGCTGGTGACCGATCCGCAGACCAGCGGCGGGCTGCTGGTGGCCTGCGCGCCCGGCGCGGAGAAAGCCGTGCTCGAGGAGTTCTCGAAGCGCGGCTTCGCGCATGCGAAGGTCATCGGCCGGCTCGCCACCGGCCCGGCAAAAATCAGCTTTTCCTGAGCAGCGGCGCCAGGCTTTCCCAGACGTTATTCAGCACCCGGGGCTGCGCCTTCTCGGTGGGGTGGATCCGGTCGGGCTGGAACAGGTCCAGCTTTTCGCTGAAGCCTTCGAGAAGGAACGGCAGCAGCGCGGTGCGGTGGGTCTTCGCCAGTTCCGGGAATGCGCGCTCGAAGGCCTGGGTATAGGCCTCGCCGTAGTTGGGCGGCAGGCGCATGCCGACCAGCAGCACCTTGGCGCCGGCCTTCTGCGACTGCTCGATGATGGCGGCGAGGTTCTTCTTCATCGCCGCCACCGGCAGGCCGCGCAGGCCGTCGTTGGCCCCGAGTTCGACAATCACGATCGCGGGTTTGTTCCGTGCCAGTACGCCGGCGATGCGCGCGAGGCCGCCCGCCGTGGTTTCTCCCGAGATGCTGGCGTTGGCGACGCTATAATCCGGGCGCTCGCGCTTCAGGCGTTCTTCAAGCAGGGCCACCCAGCCGCGCCGTTCCGGCATGCCGTACGCCGCCGACAGGCTGTCGCCGTAGACGAGTACTGTTTTTCCATGGGCGGCGGATGCCGCGGATCCCAGGCAAATGAGCGACAACAGCAAAAAGACAATTCTCAGCGCGCGCGGCATCGGCAAGACGGTCAAGAGTGGCGAAAGCGACCTGGTCATTCTGCGCGAAATCGACCTGAGCGTCACGGCGGGCGACGCGGTGGCCGTGGTCGGCGCCTCGGGCTCGGGCAAGTCCACGCTGCTGGCGATCCTGGCGGGGCTCGACACGCCGACGCTGGGCACGGTGGAGGTGGACGGCGCCGACCTCTCCGGCCTGGACGAGGATGCGCGCGCCGAGCTGCGCGGCCGCCTGGTCGGCTTCGTATTCCAGTCGTTCCAGCTGCTGCCTTCGCTGAGCGCGCTGGAAAACGTGATGCTGCCGCTGGAACTTGCGGGCCGCGCCGATGCCGAAGCGGAGTCGCGGGAAATCCTTATCCGCGTCGGACTGGGGGAACGCCTGTCGCACTATCCGAAACATTTGTCCGGAGGCGAGCAGCAGCGTGTAGCGCTGGCGCGCGCTTTTTCGGTGCGGCCTAAGTTGCTGTTCGCCGATGAACCGACCGGCAGCCTGGACGCGGCGGCGGGCAACGGCGTGATCGACCTGATCTTCGAATTGAACCGCAGCTACGGCACCACGCTGGTCATGGTTACGCACGACGAACACCTGGCGCAGCGCTGCGGGCGGATCGTCCGCCTGGTGGCCGGGCAGATCGCAAAAGGATGAAGCAGTCACTGAGAATGCTGTTGCGCGACTGGCGCGCCGGCGAACTGCGGGTGCTGGCGATGGCGCTGGTGGTGGCGGTCGCAAGCATCACCAGCGTGGCCTTCTTCGCCGACCGCGTCGGCCGCGCGCTGGTGCGCGACGCCCACCAGTTGCTCGGCGCCGACTTGGTGCTGGTCTCCGACCATGCGTGGCAACCGGGGATCGCGGAGGAGATTGCGCGCCGCGGCCTGGCCAGCGCGCGTTCGACGACTTTCATCAGCATGGCGATCGCCGGGGAAAACTCGGTGTTGGCGGGCATCAAGGCAGTCTCCGAAAACTACCCGTTACGAGGCAGGTTGCGCATCGCACCCGCGGTGAACGCGGCCGATGCGCCTGCCGCCTCCGGCCCGAAACCCGGCACGGTCTGGGTGGAGGAGCGCCTGGTGACGGCGCTGTCGGCCCCGGTCGGCTCCCGCGTCAAGCTCGGCGCCTCGACGTTCGAGATCGCGGCCATCCTCACGCTCGAACCGGAGCGCGGCGCCAACTTCTTCAACATCGCGCCGCGCCTTTTCATGCACGTCGACGACGTGCCGGCCACCGGGTTGGTCCAGACAGGCAGCCGCGTCTGGCACTACCTGTATGCCGCCGGCGCGCCGGAGAAGGTGATCGAGCTCGAGGCATGGGCCAAGAACAAGATGGAGCGCGGCCAGCGCGTCGAGAACCTGGAAAGCGGGCGCCCGGAAGTGCGCGGCGCAATCGAGCGCGCGCAACGCTTCCTCGGGCTGACCGCGCTGCTGGCGGCGATCCTCGCCGGGGTCGCCATCGCGCTGGGTACGCGCCGCTTCGTCGAGCGCCACCTCGACGGTTGCGCGGTGATGCGCTGCTTCGGCGCGACCCAGAACCGGCTGCTGCTGCTGTTCGGCGGCGAATTCGTCCTGCTGGGGCTGGCCGCCTGCGCCCTCGGCACGCTGATCGGTTTCGTCGCCCAGTTTTTCATCGCCGAGATCCTCGGCGGCCTGCTGCGCGCGGATCTGCCGGCAGTCTCGATGCTGCCGGCGCTGCAGGGTTTCCTCGTCGGCCTGGTGCTGCTGCTCGGTTTCGCGCTGCCGCCGCTGGTGCAGCTGAAGAACGTTCCTGCCGTGCGCGTGATCCGGCGCGAGTCGGGCGCCACCTCGGCCAGCACCCTCGGGGTCTATGCCGCAGGACTTATCTCGCTCTCCGGACTTCTGGTGTGGCAGGCCGGCGACCTACGCATGGGCATCACGGTGGTCGGCGGCTTCGGCGTCGCTGTCGCGTTGTTCGCGGTGATCGCCTGGCTGGGTTTGCGCTTTTTTTCCGGAAGTTTCTTTGCCAGAAGAATCGGAAAGAACAACATTTCCCTGCGCTATGGCCTCGCCAACTTGCGGCGCCACGCGCGCGGCAACGCGATCCAGGTGGCGAGCCTCGCGCTCGGGCTCACCGCGGTGCTGCTCCTGACCTTCACGCGCAACGACCTGGTAGACGCCTGGCGGCGCAGCTCGCCGCCGGATGCGCCGAACCGCTTCCTGCTGGGCGTGCAGCCGGACCAGCTGGCTGAGGTAAAGACGTTCTTCACCAGCCGGAACATCGCGGTGCCACAGCTTGATCCCATGGTGCGCGGCCGCCTGACTACGGTGAACGGCAGGAAGGTTGGCGAAGCCGATTTCACCGAGGAACGCGCGCGCCGCCTGGTGGAGCGCGAATTCAACCTGTCGTTCACCGAGCAGCCGCCCGCGCACAACACCATCGTCGCCGGTAAATGGTTCGCCCCCGGCGCGCAGGAGGTCTCGGCCGAGGAAGGCATCGCCAAGACGCTCGGCTGGAAGCTGGGAGATGAACTCACCTTCGCAGTCGGCGGCGAAACTTTTTCGGCACGCCTTACGTCGTTGCGCAAATTGCGCTGGGACTCGATGAAGGTGAATTTCTTCGTCATCGGTCCGACCAGCCTGGTGGGGCGCTTTCCATCGAGCTACATCTCGGCTTTCCGCCTCGCCGCTGGCGACGAACCGCTGGTGAACGAGCTCACGTCCCGCTTCCCGAACCTGACTGTGGTGGATGTCGGCGCGGCGGTGAAACAGGCGCAGGGCGTGGTCGACCAGGTCATCCTGGCGGTGCAGGTGGTGTTCCTGTTCGCGCTTGGCGCCGGACTGCTGGTGCTTTACTCGGCGCTGGTGGCGACCGAAGACGAGCGCCGCCGCGAGGCCGCGGTGATGCGCGTCTACGGTGCCTCGCGCGCCCAGGTCACCGGCAGCCAGCGCGTCGAGTTCCTCGCCATGGGGCTGCTCGCAGGCATCCTCGCCACCATCGGCGCCGGCGTGATAGGGCAATTGCTCGCGCGCCGCGTCTTCGAACTGGACCTGCCGCCCAGCCCCGAACTATGGATCTTCGGGCCCCTCGCGGGCCTGGTGCTGCTCTCGCTCAATGCCTGGCTGTCGGCGCGCAAGGTGCTCTCCGCGTCACCCGCGCTGACACTGAGGGAATCCGTCTAGCGTGGCGCATTCGCGGCCGTCGCCCGAGCGCACGCCGTACGACATCCTCGGCGCCGGCGCGCCGGAGTTCCGCGCCTGGCTGATGCAGCAGTTTTTTGCCACCGCCGACTGGATGCGCAACAAGCCGGGCGACATGCCGGGCAGCGGCTGAGCTATAGAATCCGCCTGTGTCCGAAACCTTGCTCCTGGTCGTTGCCGGAATCTCGCTGATCACGCTGGTCGTGGCGGGCATCTTGTTGGCGAGGCAGAAGGGAGGCAGCGACGAGGCGTCGGCGCGGGCGCTGCGCGAGGAACTGGCGGCCGGCGCGGACCGGACCAGCAAGGCGCTGATCACGCAGATGACTTCCATTGCCACGGTCCAGAACAACCAGATCGACACTTTTTCCCGGCAACTTGCGGAGTTGACCGCAGCCAACGAGCGGCGCCTGCTGGAGTTGCGGGAGACGGTCGACGTCAAGCTGCGCGAAGTGAAGGAGGATGCGCAAAAGGGCCGTGAGGAAACCGCCGCGGGCCAGAAGCGTTTCGTCGATGCGCTCGGCGAGCGCTTCGGCGAGATCCGCCTAACCGTCGAGACGCGCCTCGACAGCATCCAGAAGGACACCGCGGAAAAGCTGGAGAAAATGCGCGCTACCGTTGACGAGAAACTGCACGAGACGCTGGAAAAGCGGCTCGGCGAATCGTTCAAGCAGGTGGCCGACCGGCTGGAACAGGTGCACAAGGGGCTGGGCGAGATGCAGTCCCTCGCGGCCGACGTCGGCGGCCTGAAGCAAGTGCTGTCGAATGTGAAGACGCTGGGCCTCGCCGGCGAGATGCAGCTCGCGGCCCTGCTGGAGCAGGCGCTGGTGCCCGAGCAGTACGAGAAGAACGTCGCGACCCGGCCGAAATCGAAAGATCGAGTCGAGTTTGCGGTCAAGCTGCCCGGCCGCGACGGGCAATCGCAGGTCTGGCTGCCGATCGATTCGAAGTTTCCGACCACCGACTACCAGATGCTGATCCAGGCGCAGGAGGCGGGTGACGTCGCCGGCGTCCAGGCGGCGGCGAAAGGGCTGGAAACGCGCGTGCGCCTGGAGGCGCGGTCCATACGAGACAAGTATGTCGAGCCGCCGGCGACGACGGATTTCGCGATCCTCTTCGTGCCGACGGAGGGGCTGTACGCGGAGATCCTCCGCCGCCCCGGACTGTTCCAGCAGCTGCAGAACGAGTTTCGCGTCACGGTCTGCGGCCCGGTGAACCTGATCGCTTTCCTAAACAGCCTGCAGATGGGATTCCGCACTCTGGCCATCGAGAAGCGGTCGAGCGAGGTATGGGAAGTCCTGGGCGCCGTAAAAACGGAGTTCGAGAATTTCGGCAAGGTGCTGGCGAATACGAAGAAGCAGCTCGAATCGGTGGCCAACTCGATCGATTCGGCGGAAACGCGAACGCGGCAGATGGCGCGCAAGCTGAAGAGCGTCGAGGCGCTGCCGGAAGCCGACGCGCAACGCCTCATTGGTTCCGTCGAGGACAACCCGCCGGCGCTGCCAAAGCCCGGCATCGAATAGTGGCGAGCGCCACGGGCCGGCCTTGAGTCTCCTCGACGCAGCGCTCTCCGGGCCGCCAAAGGCACCGGAAACTGGCGCGGCGCGTAGTGCCTTCATTGTCGGCAACGTCGGCAAGCTGGGCGGCGAGCTGCTCAATGCATTGCTGGAGAGCCATTTCTATACGCGTGTCGCCGTCGCCGTTCGCACTCCGGTACGAGTGGTGCTGCCAAAACTCGAGACAGTCGTGATGCCGGCGGCGCTCGGCTGGGTGCCGGACGATTTGTACCTGTGCATCGAACCCGAAGCCCAGTCGTTCTGGAAGAGCACAAGACCCTATGTCGCGGTAACGAGCGAATCGGCCGTTGCGATTGCGGTGCAGATGCGTGCCGCAGGTGCTCGCCGCGTGGCGGTGGTGACGCCGCTCGAAGCGCTGTTGCAGCTCGGGATGGCGCCCGCGATCCGCAATGCGGACGAGTTGGCGATCGTCAGCGCGGGCTACCAGCGCGTGCTGATCCTTCGTCCGGTCGCCGACGCCGAAGCATCGCGCTCAAGAGGGCTGCTGGAGGCCATCGGTGGCGGCGTTGTGGGAATCCTCGCCAGCTACATGTCGCCGCGCTCGCTGCAGCCGGTCCGGCGGCGCCAGGCGGCGCAGGCTACGGTCGATTCGCTTTCGACCCTTTCCGACGGCGTGCACGTCATCGGCGCCGCGCAGTTGCGCGAGCTGGTGGGCGATCCGATGGAAGGAAAGGGAAAGCTCTATTGACGGCGCGCTTTCGAAGCCTGCGCGGTCCAAAGCGCGCAGGCGAGCAGTAGGACGGCCCCCGCCTGGTGCGCAGCTGCGAGCGGAATCGGGACCGCGAGGAGCAGCGTGGAGATCCCGAGTGCTGCCTGGACGAAGAATATGCCGAGTAGGTGGTGCGCCGCGACTTTCGCCGGCGTCCGCCGGGCCTGCCACCAGAGCAGGGGAACCAGGATCAGCAGCAGCCAGAAGATCGAGCGGTGCACCAGCTGCACCGTCGCTACGTTCCAGAAGAAATTGGTCCACCAGGGCTCGAGCATGAATGCTTCGGGCGGGACCAGGCGGCCATTCATGAGCGGGAAGCTGTTGTAGGCGTGCCCCGCGCGCAGGCCGGCGACGAAGCCGCCGGAGAGTGCCATCAGGAACACGACCGCGAGGACGAGGAAGGGAAGCCCGGTCGTTACCTTTGCCGAAGGCTTGAGAAGCTCCAGCGCCAGCCAGAACTCCATGGCAAAGATCACGAGGGCCAGGCCGAGGTGCGCGGTGAGGCGGAAATGGCTGACGCGAGGATCGTCCACCAGGCCGCTCTTCACCATGTACCAGCCCATCGCGCCCTGCAGGCCGCCCAGCACGAACAGGCCCGCGAGTTTCCAGGAAAGCGGCTTGTCCAATTTGCCTTTGAATAAAAAATACAAATAAGGCAGAAGAAAAACGGCCCCGATCACCCTGCCGAGCAGGCGGTGGATGTACTCCCACCAGAAGATTGCCTTGAAGCCTTCGACGTCCATGCCGGGAAATACCAGCCGGAATTGCGGCGATTCCCGGTATTTCGCGAACAGTGCCGCCCAGTCCGCCGGCGAGAGCGGCGTNNGCCGGCGAGAGCGGCGGGATGGCGCCGGCCAGCGGCTGCCATTCGGTGATCGACAGGCCGGAATGCGTCAGGCGTGTGATGCCGCCCACCACGACCATGGCGAAAGTGAAGGCGGCGCAGATGAACAGCCAAGCCGCGACCGCCCGTTTGTCCGCTTCCGTCAAGCTTCGCCGTAGAGCCGGTTGATGCCCGTGGTCACGCTGCCGGAGGCGACGCCGTACACGTGCAGCGTGACGAGCGGCTGTTGCGTGCGGTTGGATACGCGGTGATAGACCGGGCCGCCCAGGTCGATGTCCGCCAGTTCGCCGGCGCAGATCACCTTGCTGCCCTGGGTCTCGAGCATGGCACCCGGGGCGCGGAAGGTCTCCTCGAGCAATTCGCCTTCGGCAACGCCATAGGCGCACCAGACGTAGTGGCCATGCACTGGGCTTTGCTGCCCGGGCAGCCAGGTGATCGCCGTGATCACGAAATCGTCGTCCGGGTCCACGTAAAGCAGGTGGCGCATGTAGCGTGCCGGGTCGCCCACGCGATGCTCGGGCCTGAGCCAATCCGAACGCTTGCCCACCGCATCCCGCAGCACGGCGGCCAGTGCGGGCTGGTCAACCTGGCCGGTGGTCCGGAATGTCCTGCTGAATGCCTTGGCGACCGCAGCGAGCGACGCGAGGTCAGGATGTACGGGATACATGTGAGTCCTAGGGCAGCGCGGCCAGCAGCTGCACGTTCACCAGTTCGCCGGCCTCGACCTTGCCGCGTTCGTGCTCCAGCACGATGTAGCAGTTCGCCTCGGACATGGAGCGCAGCACGCCCGATCCCTGCTGCCCGGTGACGCGCACTTTGCGCGTGCCGTTTTCCTCGAACAGCACGCCGCGCTGGTACTCGGTCCTCCCGGCGACCTTGCGGATCGCCGCCGAGCTGACGGCCTGCAGCAGCGGAACCGCGACCTCGTCCGTCCGGCCGCCCAGGACCAGCAGCGCATCGCGCACGAACTGGTGGAAGGTCACCATCACGGCGACCGGGTTGCCGGGCAGGCCGAAGAGGTATGCCGAATTTCCCGCGCACGTGATTTTTCCGAATGCCATCGGCCGGCCGGGCCGCATCGCGATCTTCCAGAACAGCACTTCGCCCAGCCGTCCCATCAGCTGTTTGACGAAATCGGCCTCGCCGACCGAGACCCCGCCGGTGGTGATGATGGCATCCGACTTCGCCGCGGCGGAGGCAAACGCCGCCTCCAGCTTCTGCGGGTCGTCGCGCACCACGCCCATGTCGATGATCTCCACGCCCATGCCGGAGAGCATGCCGTGCAGCGTGTAGCGGTTGGAGTCGTAGACCTGGCCGGGCGCGAGCGGCGCGCCGATGGAGGAGAGTTCGTCGCCGGTGGAGAAGAACGCGACACGCAGCCTGCGCTTCACCTTCACCTCGGCGATGCCGAGCGAGGCGATCAGGCCGAGTTCCGCCGAGCGTACCGGCTGCCCGGGATGCAGCACCGCGACGCCCGCCTTCAGGTCCTCGCCCGCGGCGCGCACGTTCTGGCCCGCCTTCTGGCCCGCGGGGATGACGATCCGCTCCGCGTCGCTGCGGCAGACTTCCTGCACCACGACCGTATCCGTTCCCTGCGGCATCACCGCGCCCGTCATCACGCGCACGCATTCGCCGGCGCCAGCCTTGCCCCGGAAGGGTTTGCCGGCGAAGGCGGTTCCGATTTGACGAAGGGTCGTTTCCTTTCTTATGTCCGAAGAACGAACGGCGTAGCCGTCCATCGCCGAGTTGTCGTGTCCGGGAACATTGATCGAGGGCACGATGTCCTGAGCCAGGACGCGTCCCAGCGCATCGCGGATGGCGACCGTGTCGATCTCCGCCACTGGCGAGAGGCAGGCGCGGATCGCCGCGCTTGCCTTGTCCACGCGCAGCGCATCCGGATCGTAGCCGTCGATGCAACTTACCGCCTGCGCGATGCTGGTCACGCGTTGTTCAGTTCTTCGCGCGTGTTGATGTTGCGGAACGCGTCCGCCTCGTCGTCGAAGGGCACCTCTATAACCTTGAGCGACGCGTACCAGGCGTCGATCTTCCGTCCGCCGCCGGCGAGAAATGCCTCCAGGTTCTGCCGGACGCTGCTTCGAACCAGCGCAAACACCGGGTGCGGCTGGTCGCCCGTCTTTGCCACGGCGAGATCATTTGCCTTTATTTTTTCGAAAAGCCTTGTAAAAAGGTCCAAAGGAAGGAAGGGCGAGTCGCACGGGGCCGTGAGGACCAGCGGATGGCAGGCCGCGCCCAATCCCGCATGCAGCCCGGCGAGCGGGCCGGCGAATCCGCCGATGGCGTCCGGCACGACGCGGTGGCCGAAGGCCTCGTAGTCCTGCAGGTTCTGGTTGGCGTTGATCAGGATTTCATCCACTTGCGGCGCGAGGCGCGCGAGCACTGCAGCGACCATCGGTTTGCCGCGCAAAGGCTGCAGTCCCTTGTCGACCGTGCCCATGCGCCGGCCCTGGCCGCCCGCGAGCACTAGTCCGGTCACGCCGTTCATAATGCGATTGTAGTCAGTCGATGACGCGCGACAAGGCGACTTTGACGCCGCTCACTCCCGGCGCCACCGGCGCGCTCAGGCCTTCGACATCGCCCTTCTGCGCCGCCGCATTGCCCGACTTTGAGACCCGCGCGACGATCACGACCTTGGCGTGGCTGGAGATCGTGGCGCCGGCCGCCATCGCCATGCTGTCGTCGAGTGTGAAGGCAAAGGGGAGTTTCTCCACCGTGGTGCGCACCACCGCCAGCGGCATTTTCGAACCTTCGGCGGGACGAGCGAGCACGAACACCGTGTCGCCCGGGGAAACCCTGGCGCGCAGCTTCGGATCCAGGCTGACGGTGCCTTTCAGGGCTGTCGCTGCGTTTGCGGCAGGCGAAGTTCCGCCGTGCTGGCGTGCCTCGAGAATGCTCTCGGACACGGTCCGTGCGAACTCGGACNNGCACGAAAGGCAGGATCTGCTCCCAGAACCTGATCGCGCCGGCGTAGTCCCGGGTTTCGAACGCCGCGCGCCCGGCGATCGCCAGGGTCTTGACCAGTTCCACCAGCAATTCGCGGTTCTCCGGCTGGAGCTGCAAGGCCCGCGAATAGGCCTGCATCGCGGGTCCGTGCCGGTCCAGGGACGAATGCGCGCGGGCGAGCAGTGCCCAGCCCTCGGCATCCTGGGGATTCTGCTTCAGGTGCGCCGACAGGCGCTCGACCAGCGCGGCCAATTGCTTCGGGTCCGGCTGCTGGACGGATTCGGCGGTCAAGGCGCGCCGGTCGCCGAGTTGCAGGTAGCCGATGACGACGGCAAGCGGCAGCAGCAGGCCGACCGCGAGCGCTGCGGCGGTGGCGGGCCGGTGCGTAGCCGGGGCGGGCGCGCTGCCTGAGTGTTCCGCAACGACGCGGCGCTCGACCTCGCGGCTGGCGCGCTCGAATTCCTCGTTCGTGATCGCGCCGCGCTGCAGGTCTGCCGCCAACTCCTCCAGCTGCTCGCGGTAGATGGTGGCGTTGGCCGCGACGCGCGCGTCGGGCGCAGTGGTGCGGCGGCGCAGGAGCGGCGGCAGCAGGAACAGGAGAGCCGCGGCGGTCAGCGCCGCGGCGATCGACCAGAACAGCATCATGGCGGGGGAGGCGGGGCGGCGNNGCTTCTCGTCGGCGGCGAGCGCGGGCTCCTCGGGCGCGCGCCGCCGGCGCCTGAGCGTCGCGACGAGGACCAGCCCCGCCACGGCGAGCAGCGCGAAGGGCCCGATCCAGAGCAGCGCGGTGGTGGCCTTGAACGGCGGCTCGTAGAGCACGAAATCGCCGTAGCGCTGCACCAGGTAATCGACGATCTGCCCGTCGCTGCGTCCGGCCATGACCTGCTCGCGCACTTCGCGCCGCAGGTCGCCGGCAAGTTCCGAATTGGAATCGGCCAGCGACTGGTTCTGGCACACCAGGCAGCGCAGCTTCTCCTCCAGCTGGCGGACGCGCTGCTCGTTCGCATTTCCCGAAAGGGAAAGGAGAACCAGGGCGGCGAAAAACAAGCCCCTCATTTCTTCAGCGCCATCGCCAGCGGCAGGATCTTCTGCTCGAGGATCGCCGCCGTGACCGGGCCGATCTGCTTGTAGCGGATCACGCCTTCGGCATCGATCAGGTAGGTTTCCGGCACGCCGTAGACGCCGTAGTCGATGCCGATGCGGCCGTCGGAATCCACGACCGAAAGCTGATAGGGATCGCCGAACTGCTTCAGCCACGCGGTCGCTTCGTCGCCCTTGTCCTTGTAGTTCAGGCCGAGGATCGGCATCACGCCGCGCTTCGCCAGGCCGACCAGCAGCGGGTGCTCGTCCCGGCAGGACACGCACCAGGAAGCCCACACGTTCAGCAACCAGACCTTACCGCGCATGTCTGCGGGGCCGAAACGCTTGTCCGGCTGATGCAGCAGTGGCAGCGCGAACGCGGGCGCCGGTTTGCCCACAAGCGGCGAGGGCACTTCGCGTGGATTGAGATTCAACCCGACGGCGAGGAAGCCGACCAGAAGAATGAATACCGCGAGCGGCAGAAGAAAACGCTTCACGCGGTGCTGCCCCGGACGATGGTCGCGTCGGCTGCCGTCGCTTCCTCGCGCCGGCGCGCCGCGCGGTAGCGCCGGTCGCTCGCGGCGAGCAGCCCGCCGAAGGCCATCATCAGGCAGCCGAACCAGATCCAGCGGATGAACGGCTTGATGTGGATGCGCACGGTCCAGGCGCCGTTGCCGACGTCTTCGCCCAGCGAGACGTAGATATCGCGCGAGATGCCGGCGTTGATCGCCGCCTCGGTCATGGGGTTCTGCTGTACGAGGTAAATGCGCTTTTCCGGCTCGAGGCGGGCGATCGGCGAACCTTCGCGCTGCACCACGACCGCGGCGCGCGCCGCGGCATAGTTCGGTCCGCGCACTTCGCGCACGCCCTCAAAGCGGAAGCTGTAGCCGCCGAGCTCCGCGGTCTCACCGGGCGCCATCCGCAGGTCGCGCTCGGTCTCGTAGCTCTTGACCAGCGTGACACCGATCACGAACACACCCACGCCCGCGTGCGCGAGCAGCATGCCGAGGAAGGCGCTTGTCATTCCTGCCTTTGATTTAATTCTTGCAATTAATGAAAACAAAGTGCCCGCAACAATCCAGAAGGCGAGCAGCAGGCCCGTGCTGGTGAGCGCGGCCCAGCGCCCGAAAGCGAGCGGCATGAACAGCGCGCCGACCAGGGCCACGATCGCGACCCAGCGCAGCCGTCGCGCCAGTTGCGCGGCATCGCCCTTGCGCCAGGCCACCAGCGGCCCGATGCCGGCCAGCAGGATCGCCGGCGCCATGAGCGGCATGAACACCGATTCGAAGTAGGGCGGCCCGACCGAAATCTTGCCCAGGCCGAGCGCATCCAGGAACAGGGGGTAGAGCGTGCCCAGCATCACCGCGCCGCAGGCGACCAGCAGCAGCACGCTGTTGGCCAGCAGCATGGTCTCGCGCGACAGCAGCTCGAAGCGCCCGCCCGGCTCGATGCGGTTCGCGCGCCAGGCGTACAGCGCGAGTGACCCGCCGATCACCACGGCGAGGAAGCCGAGGATGAAAATGCCGCGCTTGGGGTCGGTGGCGAAGGCGTGCACCGAGGTCAGCACGCCCGAGCGCACCAGGAAGGTTCCGAGCAGGCTGAGCGAAAACGCGAAGATCGCGAGCAGAACCGTCCAGTTCTTGAACGCGCCGCGCTTTTCGGTGACGGCGAGCGAGTGGATCAGCGCGGTGCCGATCAGCCATGGCATGAAGGATGCGTTCTCCACCGGGTCCCAGAACCACCAGCCGCCCCAGCCGAGCTCGTAGTAGGCCCAGAAGCTGCCGAGGGCGATGCCGAGGGTGAGGAAGACCCACGCCGCGGTGGTCCAGGGGCGCGACCAGCGCGCCCAGGTGGCATCCAGTTTCCCGTCCAGCAGCGCCGCGATGGCGAACGCGAACGCAACGGAGAAGCCGACATAGCCCATGTAGAGCATCGGCGGATGGAACACCATGCCCGGATCCTGCAGCAGCGGATTGAGGTCGCGGCCGTCCGCCGCGGCGGGCAGCAGGCGCTCGAACGGGTTGGAGGTGAACAGCATGAAGCACAGGAATCCGACCGCGATCAGGCCCATCACGCCGAGGATGCGCGCCACCATTTCCTCCGGCAGGCTGCGGCTGAACACGGACACCGCGAGCATCCAGATCGAGAGCATCAGCACCCACAGCAGCAGCGAGCCCTCGTGGCTGCCCCAGGTCGCGGCGATGCGGTAGGCCACCGGCAGGCTGGAATTGGAGTTGCTCGCCACGTTCAGCACCGAGAAATCGTTGCTGTAGAACGACCAGGCGAGGCAGCCGAAGGCGATGGCGACGAACACGAACTGGCCCTGCGCCGCGGGCCGCGCCACCGCGACGAATCCCGGAATGCCGCGCGCCGCGCCGGCCAGCGGCAGCACGGCCTGCGCCAGCGCGATCGCGAGCGCGATGATGAGCGAGAACTGGCCGATCTCGGGGATCATTTTGCGGCTCCGGGAGAAACCGCGCCCGGGGTTACGACACTCCGGGCCGCCTTGTCCGCCTCGGCCTTGGACAAGGCATGCGCTGCTTCCGGCGGCATGTAGTTCTCATCGTGCTTGGCGAGTACTTCGCTTGCCACGAACATGCCGTCCGGCCCGAGCTTGCCCTGCGCTACGACGCCCTTGCCTTCCTTGAAGAGGTCGGGCAGCAGGCCGCTGTAGGCCACCGGAATGCGCTTTGCGGTGTCGGTGACGATGAAATCCACCGTCAGGCCGTCGGCGCGGCGCTTGAGGCTGCCCTTTTCGACCATGCCGCCGACGCGGAAAGTCCGGTCCACCGGTGCTTCTTTTGCCGCGACCTGGCTCGGGGTGAAGAAGAACACGACGTTGCCCTGGAACGCGGTCAGCACCAGCGCGGCCGCAACGGCGATCAGCGCGATGCCGGCAGCGATGGCAATCATGCGCTGGTGACGGGGTTTCACTATTTTTCTTTTCTATTCAAGAAAAAAATCTCCAGAAAAATGCATAGGACCGCCACGCCATACGATCCCCAGACATAGAAACCATATCCGCCCATGGCAAAAAATTCGCTCATGCCGCCGCTCTCTGCAAACGGACCCATTCGGCGTCTCGTTCGCGTTCGAGAACGATGCGGCGAACGCGCGCCAGCGTGGTGGCGATGCTGTACATCCACGCCGCGAGCGCCATCAGCAGCATGCCGGTGAGCATGGTGGCGGCCATCGAGGGCGCGCGCGTCAGGCTCACCGAGGCGCCCTGGTGCAGCGTGTTCCACCATTGCACCGAGAAATAGATGATCGGGATGTTGACCACGCCGACCAGGGCGAGGATCGCGCCGGCGCGATCCGCCCGGGCTGGGTCCTGGATCGCCGCCTTGAGCGAGATGAACCCGAGGTAGAGGAACAGCAGCACGAGCTCCGAAGTCAGGCGCGCGTCCCACACCCAGTACGTGCCCCAGGTCGGCTTGCCCCAGAGCGCGCCGGTCCACAGCGCCAGGAAGGTGAACATCGCGCCGGTGGGGGCGAGCGCCGAGGCCATCATGCCGGAGAGCCGCGTATTCAACGCTAGTCCGAGGCCGGCCCAGCCGGCCATGACCACGTAGATGAACATCGACATCCAGGCCGCCGGCACGTGAATGAAGATGATGCGGTACGCCTCGCCCTGCGTCGCATCGGTCGGGGCGACGAAAAAGGCGACGTAAAGGCCGGCGAGAGCGAGCACGCCTGCTAGGACAGAAAACCACGGGATCAGTTTCCCGGCGAGCGGAAAAAAAGCCTGCGGAGCGGCAAAACGGAACAGGTCGGGAGTCATCAATCGAGGGCAACGCGGAGGGCCGCACAGGCAGCCCAGGGGCCGATGAGCGAGGATACCGCAAGAAAAGCGCCGAGCAATGAAAGGTGCGCCGAGGGATTTATTCCGCTCAGCGTGGCAGTGACGGCGCCGGCGCCGAATACCAGCACCGGGACGAACAGCGGCAGCACCAGCAGGCCGAGCAGCGCGCCGCCGCCGCGCACGCCGAGCGTCAACGCGGCCCCTGCGGCGCCGAGCAGGCTCAGAACCGGCGTGCCGATGAGCAGCGAGGCGAGCAAAGTGCAGAGCGCATCCATGGGCAGGCCGTATTGCAGGCCGATGAGCGGCGCGACCAGCGCGAGCGGCAGGCCGGTCAGCAGCCAGTGCGCGGCGGTTTTCGCCAGCACGACCAGCGCGAGCGGCTGCGGCGCGACCAGCATCTGTTCCAGCGTGCCGTCGGCATGGTCGGCGGAGAACAGGCGCGGCAGCGACAGGACGGCTGCAAGCAGTGCCGCGATCCAGGCCACGCCCGCGGCCATCGAGCGCAGTTGGTTGGGTTCCGGGCCGACGCCGAGCGGAAACAGGCTCGCAATGACCACGAAGAACACCAGCACGTTCAGTGCGTCGCCCTTGCGGCGCAGCGCGAGGCGCAAGTCACGCTGCAGCACCGTCAGGAAGCCTGTCATCGCAGCTCGAGTTCCTGGGGCGCTGCGCAGGGGATGGGCGCGTCCTGGTGCGAGGTCAGCACCAGAATGCCGCCGGCGGCGAGGTGCGCCGCGCACAGCTCGCTCACCTGCGCGATGCCTTCCGCATCGAGCGCCGCGAAGGGCTCGTCCAGCAGCCACAGCGGCACGCCGGAAGAAAGCGCGAGACGCGCGAGGGCGGCGCGCCGGCGCTGGCCCTGCGACAGGTAGCGCGCGGGCAGGCTGGCGAGCCGGGCGATGCCGAGGCGTTCCAGGGCAGCCCTTGTTACCGGCTCTGAAGCGTCGAGGGCGGAAATCCGGCGGGAGAATTCCAGGTTCTCCAGCACGGTCAGTTCGTCCTTGATCGCCGCCGCATGCCCGAGGAACAGCATTTCGCGGCGTGAATCGTCGCCGACCGGGTTACCGCGCCAGCGCACCTCGCCGGCGGCCGGGCGGGTTAGGCCGGCGAGGGTGCGCAGCAGCGTGGTCTTGCCGCTGCCGTTGGCGCCGCGCACGCGCAGCAGGCTGCCGGGCGGGAGCGAGAAGGAGACTCCGGAAAAAAGGCGCGCCCCGCCGCGTTCGCAGGCGAGCGCCGTGATTTCAAGCATGCGAGATTTTACGTGCCCGGGGCTGTCCGAAGTTCTTCGCGATGCTCGCGCGGCGTGCGGCCGGTCTCGCGCTTGACCATGGCGCAGAAGGCCGAAGGGCTGGAATAGCCCAGGTCGAGCGCCACCGCGGTGACCGGGCGGCCTTCGGCGAACCAGGCCAGCGCGCGCAGCAGCGCCGCGCGCCGGCACCATTCGCCGAAATTCATGCCGAGCTGGCGCTTGAACTGGCGGTCGAGCGTGCGGCCGGTCAGGCCGTGGCGCGCGGCCACGTCCTCGCGCGTGCCGGCCCTTTCCGGATGCTCGATCAGCCGCGCGCAGATGCGCGCGAGCGGACCGCCGCGCGGCATCGGCAGGTTGTAGGGCAGGCGTGCGAGCGTTGCCAATTCATCCAGGATGAGCCGCATGACGCGCCCGTCGGCGCCTTCCTCGTCGTACTCGACCGGCATTTCGGTGGCGCGCTGGATCAGCTCGCGCAGCAGCGGCGTGACCGGCAGCACCTGGCAGCCCGAGGGCATGCGCTCGCTCGCGTCCGATCGTATGTAGAGCGTGCGCATCTTGACCTGGCCGGAAGCGCGGACCCGATGCGCCATTTTCGGCGGCATCCATACGGCACGCATCGGCGGCACCACCCAGGTCTCGTCGTGCGTGTCGATGCGCATCACGCCCTCGGTCGCGTAGATGACCTGGAAGCGCGGGTGCATGTGCCAGGCGATTTCGTGGTCCGGCGGCAGATCGCGCGCCATCGCCGCCACCGGGCGCGGCACGTTCTGGTAGTCGACGGCGGAGGTGCTGCGGGTCATGGCGGACTTGTCCTGGATTCGACATTTATTGTCCGACATGCTAAAGCAGGACGCAAGACCTCCCGGCACACTCCCAATCATGCCAAACAACAACCGTTTCCTCGTCCCGTTCCTGAACCTCGGGCACCTGCTCGACCACCTTGCGATGCTGGTCTTCCCGACGGCAGTGGTGGCGATTGCGCGGGAATGGAATCAGCCCTATGCCGATCTGCTGCCGCTGGCGCTGGGCAGCTTTATCGCTTTCGGGGTGTTCGCGATCCCGGCGGGCTGGCTGGCTGACCACTGGAGCCGATACAAGGTGATGGCCCTGTTCTATTTCGGCATCGGCGCGTCGCTGGTGCTCACGGGCTTCGCCCAGTCGTCCTGGCAGATCGCCGCGGGGCTGATCGTGGTCGGCGCGTTTGCCGCCATCTATCACCCGGTGGGCATCGCGATGCTGGTCGCCTCGCCGGAAAAAATGGGAAGCCTGCTTGGCTGGAACGGGCTGTGGGGCAACCTGGGCCTCGCTTCGGCGGCGCTGCTCACCGGCGCCTTGGTCGATTCGCTCGGCTGGCGCGCCGCGTTCTTCGTGCCGGGCGCGATCTGCATGCTCGCCGGGGCTGCATTCCTCGTGCTCGTCAGGGATCCGGGCAAGGTGAAGAAGAGCTCGAAGTCCCTCGGCCTGCACGTCGATGCGCGCATGATGTCGCGCATCATGGCGGTCATGCTGATCGCGACCGCCTGCGGCGGCATCATCTTCAATTCGACCACCATTTCGATGCCGAAAGTGTTCGACGAGCGGCTGTCGGCGCTGACGCAGACCAGCCTTGGCATCGGCGCCCTGGTGGCGATGGTCTACACCATGGCCGCCTTCGCGCAGGTGGTGATGGGTGCCCTGATCGACCGGATGGAACTGCGCCGCCTGATGATCGGCGTCGGGCTGGTGCAGATTCCGATGCTGTGGCTGGCGGCCAACCTGCAGGGCTGGGCCATGCTCGTGGTGGCGCTGCTCATGATGCTCGCGGTGTTCGGCCAGATCCCGCTGAACGACGCGATCGTCGGCAGGTTCGTCGCCGACGAATTCCGGGCGAGGGTGCTTGGCGTGCGCTACGTGGTGTCGCTGGGCGTCGCCGCGGTGGCGGTGCCCCTGATTTCGACTCTGCACAAGACGGAGGGCGGCTTCGCCAACGTGTTCCTGGTGCTCGCGGCGCTCGCGAGCGGGGTCATGTTCGCTTCGTTCTTCTTTCCGACCAAGTCCGAGTTGACGGCCAACAAGGAAAAGCTGGCCGCGCAGCCGGGATAGCGGCTACTGTGCGCCGACTTCGGGCGGCTGCTCGTTGGTGACCAGCCAGTAGTTGATGATTTCGCCGAGCACCCGCAGGTAGGTGGGGAAATTCATCGGCCGCACCACGAAACTGTTGGCGCCAAGGCGGTAGCTCTCGGCGACATCGCTCGGCACCCTCGACGATGTAAGCATCACGACGGGCAGGTAGCGCGTCGCGGGGTTGGCGCGCAACTGGCGCAAAACCTCAAGTCCGCCCAGCTTCGGCAGCTTCAGGTCGAGGATCACGAGGCGCGGCAGCCGATACACCTTCGGCGAGAGCAGCATCGCGAGCGCGCGCTCGCCGTCGCCGGCGATGTCCACGCGCACGCTGTCCTTGGCGATTTCGCGCAGCGCGCGCAACGTCAGCTCGACGTAGCTCGGGTTGTCCTCGACCAGCAGGATCTCGACGCCTTCGCCTTCGACGGCGGCGGCTTCTTGTTGTTCTTCTTTCCGCATCGTTACTTCTCCCATCGGGGGATTGTCGGGCATTCCGCACGCGGCGAACAGGATTTCCTGGTCAAAAAGGGTGGGGGACGCGTCATTTTGCCGGCACCGTGAACCAGAATGTCGCTCCCTTGCCCGGCGCGGCGTCGGCCCAGATCGCGCCGCCGTGCAGGCGGACGATACGCTCGGCGATCGCCAGTCCGATGCCGCTGCCCTCGAACTCGGTTTCCGCGTGCAGCCGCTCGAACACGCCGAACAACTTGCCCGCATAGGCCATGTCGAAGCCGACGCCGTTGTCCCGGATGAAATAGGCGCCCAGGGACGCCTCCCAGCCGATGTCGATGCGAGGCGCGTCGGAGCCGCGCGAGTATTTGAGGGCATTGCCCATCAGGTTGGCCCAGACCTGGCCAAGCAGCGCCGGGTCGCCGCTGCAGTCGGGCATGGCCCCGGGGTTGATGCTGGCGCGCGCGGCTTCGTCGACGAAATCGAGCAGCGATTCCGCCGCCAGGGCGCTCATCGACACCCGCGAGCGGCGCAGTTCGCTGCGCCCGAGCCGCGAGAAGCGCAGCAGGCCCTCGATCAGGCGCGTCATGCGCTCGGCGTTGTGCTCGATGAAGCCGAGCAGGCGCTGGCCGTCCTCGCTGAGGCGTTCGGCTTCCGCGCTGCGCAGCAGGTGCGCAAAGCCGCTGAGCGCGCCGATCGGCGCGCGCAGGTCGTGCGACACCGAGTAGGTAAAGGCGTCCAGCTCCTTCAGCGCGGCGCGCAATTCGGCGGTGCGCTTCTCGACGCTTTCCTCGAGCTCGGCGTTCATGCGTTCCGTGCGCGAGCGCGCGAGCACTTCTTCGGTGATGTCGCTGAACACGGCGACAACGTAGGTCGTGCCGCCGCCCGGACCCCGCACGGCGCTGACGGTCGCGCGGCCCCAGATCTGCGCGCCGTCCCGGCGCCGGTAGGCGTTGTCGCGCTCGTAGAGGCCGATCTCGCCGGCGAGCAGGCGCCGGTAGAGCACCGGGCCTTCGGTGTCGTCCGGCGCGCGCAGGTCGCTCACCTTGAGCTTGCCGACGATGTCCTCCACCGCATAGCCGAAGAAGCGCGCGAAAGCGGCGTTCACCGACAGGTAAGTGCCGCTCGCATCGGTGATCGCCATGCCGGCGCTGGAGCGCTCGAAGACGGCGCGGAAGCGCGCCTCGGTGGCGGCCAGCGCCTGCTCGGCGCGCTTGCGTTCGGTGACGTCCCAGTGCAGCGCGAACCAGCCCGCGGAGCGTCCGTCGCGGTCCAGGTCCGGCACGTAGAGAACGTCCAGTTCTCGCGTTTCGCCGTCGGAGCGAAGCTGCGTGCGCTCGAAGCGCACCGACTCGCCGGCCAGCACGCGGTCGATGTCCGGCTTGACCCGCGCGTAGACCTCGGGCGTAACCACGTCGCTGATCCTGCGCCCCAGGAGTTCCGCCGAGGGCCGCTCCATGAGGCCTTCGTAGGCGCGGTTGACGAACACGTAGCGTCCGTCGCGGTCGGCGCGCGAGATCATCGCCGGCACGCTGTCCATGATGAGCTGCAGTTCGCGGCTGCGCTGCGTGAGGTCGGCCTCGGCGCGCTTGCGTTCGGTGATGTCGCGGTGCACCGCGAAAAGGCCGATCACGCGTCCGCGGACATCCACGTCGGGGATGTAGCGTCCTTCGATCTCGACCAGCTCGCCGTTCGAGCGGCGCTGCGTCCGTTCGGAGGACACCGGGTCGCCGGAAAGCGCGCGGTCCAGCGCCGGCTTGATCTGCGCGTAGGCCTCGGGCGAGATGACATCCGCGATCCTGCTTCCGACGATGTCTTCGGCCGACAGTTCCATCATCGCCAGGTAGGCGCGGTTGGCGAAGAGGAAGCGCTCGTTCCGGTCGATTCGCGTGATCATGACCGGCACGCTGTCGACCACCAGCTGCAGGTCGCGATTGCGCTCGTTCAGCGCGGCCTCGGCGCGCTTGCGTTCGGTGGTTTCGGTGCCGAAACGGATCGTGCTGCCGTCCGGCAGGCGCCGGTCGTCGATCATGAACCAGCGCCCGCTGCTGCGCTGGCGCTCCACCGGCTTGCCGGGATTGCGCCGTTCGTCGAGGCGTTCGGCGAGCCATGCTTCCTCCCTGCCGATGGCGTCAGGATAGTTTCCCGCGGCGATGCCCGCGCGCATGTAGTCCTCGAACTTCTCGCCCGGCCGGATGGCGTGCGCGACGTTCTGGTTGAGGTCGCGGAATGCGCGGTTGGTGAGCAGGAAGCGGTCTTCGGGATCGGTCAGGACGATGGATTCCTGCAGGTGCTCGAAGGCGGCGAGCAGGCGCGAGGCCATGAGGGGATCGCAATCCTGCGCCGGCAGGTCGCAAGATCGCGCCGCAGCCTGCGGCCGCTCCGGTGGGCCCACTTTCTTGGGCAGCCTGCAGGCATTCTTCACTGCCGGATGTTAAATCCGCCGTATCGCGGGACACAGAGCGAAACGCGCATTGCCCGTGTAGGAAAATCTCCTACATCCCTGCCTAGAGCACGAGGTCCGACCCCTCGGCGGGCGCTTCGCATTCGAGGTCCGCGCCCAGCTTCGCCAGCGCGGCGCGCGCTTCGTCCAGCTTCAGGTCGATGTCGTCGTCCGACTGGTCGGGGTCGTGGTGGAACAGGTGCAACCGCTTCACTTTGGCGCGCGCGGCGAGTTCCGCCACTTCGCTAACGCAGGAATGGCCCCAGCCCACCTTGGCCGGGTATTCATGATCGCGGTAGGTCGTATCGGTGATCAGCACATCCGCCCCGCGCACGAAATCGGCAAGCCGCTCCAGGTAGTGCTCGTCGCGGTGCGGATCGCCGCGCAGGAACAGTTCGTTGTCCGTGATGTAGCAGACTTTGCGGCCGCGGCAGGTCAGGCGGTAGCCGAGGCAATAGCCGGGGTGGCTGAGGAGCATCGTGTCGATGCGCACCGGGCCGAATTCGAGGCTCTCCTCGCGCAGGTCCCTGAACACCAGGTGGGCGCCGAATTCCCGGATGGTCACGGGGAAATAGACGCTCTCCATCTGCGCGCTGACCACCTGCTCGATCGACAGGTCTCCCTGGTAGGGGCCGTGGATCTCGATCTGGTTTCCAGGGGCGTAGAGCGGCGCGAAGAAGGGGATGGTGTTGATGTGGTCCCAGTGCGGGTGGGACAGGAATATGCGCACCGTGATGCGCGGCTGCTGCATGGCGATGAGGCGGTCGGACAGGCCCTTGATGCCTGAACCGCAGTCGAACACGTAGAGCGGCTCGCCGCCCACTTCGACGCTGACGCAGGGCGTGTTTCCGCCGCGCCGCAAGGTGCGCACGCCCGGCACCGGCAGCGTGCCGTGCACGCCCCAGTAGCTGACGAGAACGTCTTCGGAAACGATCTCCGTGATGGTCTGCACGAAGGTCGAGCGCTCGATCGGCTTGATGACATAGCCGTCGGCCCCCAGCTCCTTGGCGCGGCGCCGGTCGAAATCGTAGGACTTGGTCGACAGCACGATGATCTTGAGCGAGCCGAGTTCCGGGCGCCGCCGCAGTTCCCGGATCAGCTCGAAACCGTCCATCTCCGGCATCATGATGTCGGTGATCACGCAGTCCGGCTGCTCGCGCGGGATGTCGCGCAGTGCGTCGCGGCTGGAGCCGCTGGTGGCGACCTCGTGGCCGGCGTTGCGCAGCACTTCCGCGACCAGGGCGAGCGTGATCGGATCGTCGTCCACCGCGAAAATCTTCATGGGGCGAGTGTAGCGGAATTACCTACACGAACGCGGCCGGTTGTACCTACGCCTTGCTGGCTTGCGGACGCATAGGACAATGGGGTGGCTGCCGCCAGAATGGCGGTCGCGGCGGCAATGTCTGCGCGCCGGAGGAACCTCGGGAACTCGGAACTCTCATATGCCCCGCACATCGAACACGCAAGGCGCGAAGCCGGCAGCGGCGGCGCGGGACGGCGGCGTCCCCATCGATCACTCGGTGCTCGATAAGCTGCTTTGCGATGACCGGGAGGCGGTCGGGGTAGTATTGCGGCAGTTCTGCGCCTCCTGCCCCGGGGACGCGAGCGCGCTGGGAGTCGCGCTTTCAAGGAACGACAACAAGGGCGCCCTGCGTTGGGCACACCGGCTCAAGGGCGCCTGCCAGATGGTTGGCGCGGGGCCGCTCGCGGATGCCTGCGAGCGTGCCGAAGAGGCGGTGCATGCGGGAGACTCCAGGAAGATTGCAGACGCGGTTTCGGAAATCGACCGCGAGACGGCGCGCATTACGGCGTATCTTGAAGCATGGTTGAAGTCCGGCAGCTGATTACTGAACGATCGGAAGATGGAATCCATTGCCACGGTCCTGTACCTGCGTTTGCGCAACGTGCTTGCGATCTGCAATGGCATGGCGCCCGAAAGCGCCGCCGCGCTGGTGAGCCAGCTGCGCAGCATCCTGGAAGGCCCGGTCGCCAAGCAGAACGGCATCGTCGCGATGGTGCGCCACGATTCGATCCTCGCGGTCTTCTCGAATGACGAGGCGGTCCCGCCGGACCACGCACGGCGCGCGCTGCATGCCGCGGTGCTGGCGGTCTACGAGACCATGGAGATGAGCAAGCAGCTGGCGTTGCGCGCGGACACCGCGGCCGCGGCGCCGCTGGCGCTCGCAGTCGGCGTGCACCTGGGCCCCGTCGAGGTCGGCATGGGCAGGCAGGGCAGCACCAGCGGCCTGATCCGCGCCACCGGCGAGGCGGTCGAGATCGCGCGCGCGCTGGAAAGCGCCGCCGCCGACGTGCGCTGGAGCATCGTCGCCTCGGGCGCGGTACGCCGCGCCGCGGGGGCGCGCATCGAATCCGGGCGCATCGGTTCCGTGGGACTGCCCGACGGCGGCTTCATGGACGTGGTCGAGATCACCGGGCTCGCGCCGATGCGGACTTCGCGCACCCCGGCCGAGGTCTACCAGGTGGTGCGCGACTCGGTAAGCCTGAACCAGAGCCTTTACGAGCGGCCGCAGGACATCCTGACCGCGGCCACCAGCACCACGCGCGCCGCGGCGTCGCAGTTCACCATCGAGGGCTACCGCATCCTGCGCAAGATCGGCGCGGGCGGCATGGCCGAGATCTACCTCGCGGCCACCGACAAGCCCGACGAGCTGCAGGTACTGAAGGTCATGCGCATGGGGGATTCCGGCCAGGGCGACACCCTGCAGCGCTTCATGCAGGAATTCGCGCTGCTCGCGCAGGTGAAGCATCCCAACATCGCCAAGATCCACCGCCAGGACTTTGCCGCCGGCTTCGCCTACATCGCGATGGAGCACCTGTCGCGCGGCGACCTGCGCGCCTGCATCGCCGAAGGCGTGAGCCCGCAGGAGGCGATCTCGTACATCCGNNCTCGTACATCCGGCAGACCGCCGCGGCGCTCGGCGCGATCCACGGTGTCGGCATCGTGCACCGCGACCTGAAACCCGACAATCTCATGCTGCGCGCCGACGGCAGCCTCGCGCTGACGGATTTCGGCGTCGCCAAGCACGTCGCGATCCTGATCACCGAAACCGCGCACGACGAGGTGGTCGGCACGCCCTACTACCTGAGCCCGGAGCAGGCGATGGGGCAGCCCGTGGACCAGCGCTGCGACCTGTACAGCCTGGGGGTCGTGTTCTTCGAGCTGCTGACCGGGTCCAAGCCTTACCGCGCCAGCAACGTGGAAGAACTGCTCAACCTGCACGTCAACGGCCCGGTGCCCTTGCTAAAGCCGCCGTTCGACCACCTGCAGCCGGTGCTCGACCGGCTGATGGCGAAGGACCGCGAGCAGCGCTATCCGAGCGCGCAGGCGTTCCTCGACGACCTCGCGCTGCTCGAACCCTGATCGCGAGCGCCCATGGCTGACCGCAAGAAGATCCTCCTCATCGACGACGACGAAAGCATATTGCTCGCGGTGGCGCGCGTGCTCACGGTGTCCGGATTCGAAGTGGTCTCGGCGCCGGGCGGCGTGCCGGGCCTGGAGATGACCCGCTCGGCGCAGCCGGACGCGGTGGTCTGCGACGTCAACATGCCGGACATGGACGGCTTCGAGGTCCTGCAGCGCGTGCGCGCCGACCCGGATACGGTGTCGCTGCCCTTCATCCTGCTCACCTCGGCGGACGAGCGCGAGAACGTGCGCAAGGCGATGCAGATGGGCGCCGACGATTTCATCTCCAAGCCGTTCAAGCGGCAGGAGCTGATCGACGCTGTCAACCAGGTGTTCGAGAAGCGCGCGCGGCTGACGGAGATCTTCTCCAGCCACGTGCTGTCGCAGACCGGCGAGCTGCGCGACCGCTACAAGGGGCGCGCCGAGCGCGACCAGCTGAAGCAGCCCGACGAATCGGCGTTCAAGAACCAGACCGGCCGCCTGATCATGCAGACAGTGCTGTTCACCGACATCCGTTCCTTCACGCGGATCTCCGAGCGCCTGCCGGCGACCGCGGTGGCCGAGTTCCTGACCGCCTACCTGCGCGAAGCCTGCCAGCCGGTGCTGGCCAACGGCGGGCGGGTGATGAAGTTCATGGGCGATGGCATGATGGCGGTGTTCGGCTACGACGCGCCGAACGACGTCCAGGGGCATGCGGCCGCCGGCCTGCGCGCCGCGCTCGGCATCCTCAAGGTGGCGCGCGAGTTTCGCGGCTGGCTGAATTCGCGCTATGAGATGGCGGAGCTGCCGGAGTTCAACGTCGGCGTCGGCGTGCACACCGGCGAAGTGATGTTTTTCCGCCTCGCGGTGGGCGGCGTTGGCGACCTTACTCCCGTCGGCGATACGGTCAACGTCGCGTCACGCCTCGAGGCGAAATGCAAGGAATTGCGCTGGCCGATCGTCGCCAGCAGCACGACCCTCGAAGCCGCCGGCCCGGGATTCGTGATCGCCGAGTCGCGCGAGATCGATCTGGTGGGTCGCGAAGCGAGCATACTCGTGAGCCACGTCATCGCCGAAGAGGCCGAAGGTGCGCGCGGACCGGATCCCGACATGACGCTGCCCGCCGGCGCGGGCGCGGTCCTGGTCGAGAACGCGCGTGCGACCGCGGAGGCGAGCAAGGCGGCGCTGGACCAGGACCTGCACCTGATCGGAGACATGACCACGGCGCGCATCGCCGCGCCCGCCGGGGAGGAGCTGCGCGTCCGCGGCTACAAGGTGCTCGAGAAAATCGGCGAGGGCGGCATGTCCTCGGTGTTCCTTGCCGACGACGAGGTGCACGGGCGCAAGGCGGTGCTCAAGATCCTCAAGGTGCGCCGCAAGGAGGACGAGGAATTGTGGCAGCGGTTCTTCCAGGAATGCGCCATCCTCTCCGCGATCAACCACGAGCACGTGGTGCGCATCTACGACCAGGGATTCGGCGACGAAATGGCGTATATCGCCATGGAACACCTGGGCGGCGGCAGCCTGCGCGAAGTCATCGACCGCGGATTGTCGCGCCGCCAGGCGCTGTCCCTGCTGTCGCAGGCGGCCAGCGGCCTTGCCGCGATCCACTCGCGCGGCATCGTGCACCGCGACATCAAGCCAGCCAACCTGATGCTGCGCACCGAGGGAGTGCTGGTGCTGACCGATTTCGGCGTCGCCAAGCGCACCGAGCACGCGAGCGGGCACACCATCCAGGGAGAAGTGCTGGGCACGCCGCATTACATCTCCCCCGAGCAGGCGCAGGCCGGCGAAGTGGGCCCGAGTGCCGACCTCTACAGCCTGGGCGTGATCTTCTACGAAATGCTCACCGGCAAGCGGGTGTTCACGGGCGAAACGATCCTCGAGATCCTCTCGCAGCACATCATCGCGCCGATTCCGAAGCTGCCGGCCGAGCTCGAGGACTACCAGCCGCTGATCGACGGGCTGCTCGCCAAGAAGCCGATCGACCGTTTTCCGGACGCCGACGCGTTGCTTGCAGAAATTGACAGGATCTGGACCAGCCAGTCGATCCAGATGAAGCTTGGGGTACCATCGCAATGATTCGGTGGCGCGATCGGGGTTGACTGATGGCGAATGAAGAAACCAGCTACCTGGTGGACGTGATCGGCTTCAACGAGACCGAGCGCCTGATGCTGTCCAGCATCTTCGGCCTGGCCGCGCGCCGCGACCCGAGCTTCCTGCAGCGCGAGCCGAGTTCGGCGCAACGCACGGACCTTTACCTGGTGGACGCGGACAACGACGGCTCCATGGCCGAGTTCACGGCGATCCGCGGCCGGGTGCCGGCGCCCGCCGTGCTGATCGGCACGTCCGACTGCAATACAGGGCTGCCGCTGCTGTCGCGGCCGCTGCAGTGGGCGCGCGTGCTGCAGTCGTTCGATGACGCGATCCAGGGCGGCGTGCCGGCGCCGACGACCGAGAACGAGAAGACCATGGTGCTGCAGCGCACCTCGACCGGGACCGGCGCGCGTACGCCGGCGCCAGGCAGCGCTGCGGCGCCCAGACCCGCGGCGCGTCCCGCCGTTGCGGCCCGCCCGCGAGGCCCGGCCGACGCGGTGCTGGTCGTCGATGACAACGCCACGGTGAGGAAATTCATGGAGACGCGGCTGGCGCCCTACGGCTTCAACGTCGATTTCGCCGAGACGGGCGAGCAGGCGGTCGGGCTGACGGGCACCAAGGAATACACCTGCGTGTTTCTCGACGTCGTGCTCCCGGGCATCGACGGCTACCAGGTCTGCAAGCTAATCAAGGGCAACAAGCAGGCCGTCAAGCGCACCGCGGTGGTCATGCTGACCAGCCGCAGTTCGCCGTTCGACAAGCTGCGCGGTTCGCTCGCCGGTTGCGATGAGTACCTTACCAAGCCGGTCGACGAGAACCACCTGCTCGAAGTCATCGCCAAATTCCTGCCTTCGGCCCGGGCGGGCGGCGGCTGAGCGGAAATCAAGGGGAACTGCGGACATGGGAAAGTCGATTCTGGTCGTTGATGACACGCGCTCGATGCGCAAGATGGTCGTGGCCGTGCTGCAGGGCGCCGGCTATGAAGTCGAGGAAGCCGGCGACGGCGACGAGGCGATCGAGAAGGCGAAGAAGAGGGTGTTCGACCTGGTGGTTACCGACCACAACATGCCGGGTACCGACGGCGTGACGCTGGTGCGCCTGCTGCGCGCCATTGCCGCGTACGACAATGTCGCGATCATCGTGCTGTCGACCGAAACGGGGGCCGAATTGAAGGCGAAGGGGCGCGAGGCGGGCGCCACCGGCTGGATGGCCAAGCCCTTCGACCCGGAAAAGATGCTTGCCATCGTGCGCCAGTTCGTCGACTGATCACGGATAGCCTGGGGGGCGCCGTGTCTTCTTCCAGTTCCGGTTCCGGCGCGTTCGGCGACACCTCCGATTTCCGCGCCATCTTCTTCGAGGAGGCCGACGAGCACGTCGCCGCCATAGAAAGCGTGCTGCTGCGCCTGAACCAGGCTGCGCCGGATGCCGACGACCTGAACGCGATCTTCCGCGCCGCGCACTCGATCAAGGGCACCAGCGGCATGCTGGGATTCACCGAGATTGCGTCTCTGACGCACGTGCTGGAGAACCTGCTGGACGAGCTGCGCAAGGGAGAGCGCCAGCTTACCGAGGACGCGCTGGATCTCCTGCTGCGGGCCGGTGACATGGTGAAGATGCAGGTGTCGTACCGGCGCGGCGCGCTCGCCGAGGCGCCGGACGCGGTGGCGGTCGAACAGCAGCTGCAGGCGCTGGTCGATGGCGGCGCCGGGCCGGCCCCGGCGCGGCGCTTCGCGGTGCGCCTGGGACCGCTCGCGGCGCCGATCGACGGCACGGAGCTGGACCTGATGCTGTCGGGCCTGGGCGAGATGGGCAAGGTGATACGGGGACCGGAGAACAATGCGGCGGGAGGCGAAATCCGCTTCGAGGTGGAGCTGAGCGGCGCGGAGGCTGATTTGCGCAGCGTCCTCGCGCTTGTCGTGCCCGGCGACGCAATCCACATTGGCAAGGCGGACGCCGGGCCGGCGCCGGCTCCAGAGCCGGCGAGCCCGGAGAAGAGCATCGTCGCGGACGACCACGGCGGGGAGATTTTCTTCGACCCGGCTGAATGGAAGAAAAAGCAGAAGGCATCAACAACCGCGCCTGCCACGCCGCAGCCGGCGCAGGCCGCGGATTCGTCCCTGGACATGTTCGTTTCGCCTGCGGAATTTCGCGCCCGTCGCGGGCGACGCGCCCCGGGGGACGGCGCGCAGGCGGACACGTCTGACGCCAGGCCGCGCGGTCCTGGCCGGCGCGCGACCGACGATCCTGCCGCCGAGCCGAACATCTTCGGCAGGCGCGCGAGCGACATCGTTCCGGGCGCCGACCGGCGCCACCGGCGTGACGGCGACCGCGGGCTGCAGGCGCTGGCCGAAGCGGGCTCGATCCGCGTCAGCATCGACAAGGTGGATCTGCTGGTCAACCTGGTGGGCGAACTGGTGATCACCGAGGCGATGCTGGCGCAGCAGCAGCGGCAGGAGGACGCGGAGTCGCGCTATGCCGCGGGCCTCGTCGACCTCGGGCGGCATGCGCGCAACCTGCAGGAAGCGGTGATGTCGATCCGGATGGTGCCGATCTCGACCGTCTTCACGCGCTTTCCGCGGCTGGTGCGCGAGTTGTCGCAGCGCTTCGACAAGGAAGTGGAACTGAAGGTGTCCGGCGAAACAACCGAGTTCGATCGCGGGTTGATCGAGAAGATCACCGATCCGCTGACGCACCTCGTGCGCAACTCCATCGATCACGGCATCGAGTCGCCCGCCGAGCGCGAAGCCGCGGGCAAGCCGCGTTGCGGGACCATCTGGCTGAGCGCCAGCCAGCGCGGCGGCAGCATCGTGATCGAGGTGCGCGACGACGGCGCCGGCCTGAACCGCAAGCGCATCCTCGAGCACGCCGCGAAGCGCGGCCTGCGCATCGATCCGAACGCGGGCGATGACGAGGTGTGGCAGCTGATCTTCGAGGCCGGTTTCTCGACCGCCGAAGAGGTCACCGATGTTTCCGGCCGCGGCGTCGGCATGGACGTGGTACGCCGCAATATCCAGGTGCTGGGGGGCGGCTCGGTGGATCTCAGTTCGCGCGCGGGCGCCGGCACGACCGTTACCGTCGGCGTGCCGCTGACCCTGGCCATCATGGAGGCGATGTCGGTGGCGGTAGGTTCTGCCACCTATGTGCTGCCCCTGTCCGCGGTCATCGAGTCGCGCCGCGTCCAGGCGGGAGACATCGCAGGAATCGCGGGGCAGGGGCACACCCTGCGGGTGCGCGACGAGTTCCTGCCGGTGGTGCGCCTGAGCGAGGTGTTTCGCCACAACGGCGAGGGCTCGGCGCCGGAGCAGGGCGGCATTGCCGTGATCGTCGAGTCGGAAGGCGGCAAGGCGGCGCTGCTGGTCGACGAATTGCTCGGCCAGCAGCAGGTGGTGGTGAAGAGCCTGGAGGCCAACTTCCGCAGGATGCCGGGCGTCTCGAGCGCCACCATCATGGGTGACGGACGCGTCGCATTGATACTGGACCTGGCGCAGATCGTGCAGCTTGCAGGCAAGGGCGCGCGCGCCAGGCTCTGAACAACTGACCGCACTGGAGATCATATGAGCGTCGGCATGGCAGGTGGGTCCGCCCAGTCGAATTCGGGACAATCGGGCGCTGGAGAACAATTGCGCGAGTTCCTCAGTTTCCGGCTGGGCGGCGAGGAGTACGGGATCGAGATCCTGAAGGTGCAGGAGATCCGGGGCTGGGAGCAGCCCACGGCGATCGCGAACACGCCGGCGTTCATCAAGGGGGTGATCAACCTGAGGGGGATCATCGTGCCGATCGTGGACCTGCGCCTGAAGTTCAACCTGGGCGAGGCGAAGTACGACGAGTTCACGGTGGTGATCATTCTTTCCGTGGCCAAGCGGGTGGTGGGGGCGGTGGTGGACGCGGTGTCGGACGTGATGTCGCTGTCGCCGGGGCAGATCAAGCCGGCGCCGGAGTTCAGCGCGGCGCTGGAGACGCAGTTCATCACCGGGCTGGGGACGATCGACGAACGCATGCTGATCCTGCTGGACATCGAGAAGCTGATGAACAGCCGCGACATGCAGCT
>CXWL01001690.1_pt1 | contig 55811 bp, 36 predicted proteins | sample 590931 | NCBI WGS metagenome assembly CXWL01 (sample SAMEA3498368, study PRJEB10139) | groundwater metagenome | biome: water well; material: biofilm material | place: Germany | collected 2015-04-27 | reverse complement strand
GATCCCGATGCACGCACTGCCGGGAAGGGTCTGGCCAAGCTGCGGGCGGCCGGCCTCGCGGTGACCACCGCCGATGTGCTCGGGCCTGGCGGGCGACGCCTGGCCGAGGTGGGAGCGCGCCTCAACCTCCGCTTCCTGGCGCCCCTGGTGCTCGGGCGACCGGCGGTAACGTTGAAGTGGGCGATGAGCTTGGACGGCAAGATCGCCACCGTCGCCGGGGAGAGCCGCTGGATCTCCTCACCAGCGGCTCGCCGTTGGGCCTTGGCTCTGCGCGAGGAACACGACGCCATCGTCGTCGGCAGCGGCACCGTGCTGGCTGACGACCCGCGCCTCGACCGGCGTCTTGGGCGGGCCGGCGGGTCCTTCCTGCGCGTGGTCCTCGACCGTCGCCTGCGCACGCCGCCGACCGCCACGCTCCTGGGGGTGGCTGGGCCGGTGCTCGTGTACACTGCCCAGGGCGCCGGTGGCGCCGGTTCGATCATCGACCCCGAGGGCGGCGCCGGGCGCCCGGGCGCCGGCAACCTGGAAGCCCAGGCGTGGGCGGCTCGTCGGAGGGCGCTGGTCGCGGCGGGCAGCGAGGTGGTAGGCCTGCCGTCCGTGGACCCGGCCGCCGTGCTCGCCGAGCTGCACCGCCGGGGGGTCCAAAGCCTGTTGATCGAGGGCGGCGGCGAGGTCCACGCGGCGTTCGTCGCCGCCGGCCTGTTCGACCGCGTCCTGGCGCTGATGGCACCGCGCATCGTCGGGGGCAGGACGGCGCCGACGGCGGTGGGTGGCGCGGGCGAGCCGGTGCTGGCCGCGACTCCTCGGCTCGCCGAGACCCGCGTCCGTCGCCGGGGTGAGGACTTCATTCTCGAAGGGTGGCGCGAGGGATGTTCACGGGACTTGTTGTCGAGCGCGGCCGGCTCCTGACGCCGCCGGCCGCCACTGCGGCGGGNNCCGCCACTGCGGCGGGCGGCGTCGAGCTGCACATCGGGCTCAGCGCGGAGCTGGCCGGGCGTCTGGCGATCGGCGCCAGCCTGGCGGTGGCGGGCGTCTGCCTGACCGTGACGGCGCTCGAGGAAACGGGCAGTGGCCCGAGCGTGCGCGTCGAGCTCGGGCCGGAGACCTTGCGACGGACCCACCTCGGGCAGCTCGCCGCGGGCAGCGAAGTCAACCTCGAGCCGGCCCTGCGTCTGGGTGACGCCCTCGGCGGCCACTGGGTTCAGGGGCACGTCGACGGCCTGCTGACCGTGCGCCAGATCGAGCGGGTCGCCGTCAGTCCGATCGCCGGCGCGAGCGCCGAGGAGCACTGGGAGGTGACCTTCGCGTTGCCGCCGGCGCTCGCCGACGGAGTGGTGGAGAAAGGCTCGGTGGCGCTCGACGGGGTGAGCCTTACGGTGGCCAGGGTGCTGCCGGATGCCTTCGTCGTCGCCCTCATTCCGCACACCCTGGCGGTGACGACCTTGGGCTCGCTGGTGGTCGGACAGGCGCTCGACTACGAGGCCGACGTGCTCGGCAAGTACGTCGCGCGCCTGGTCTCCCGCCTCCTTCCCGGCCCGCCGTCGACCGCGACCTGAGCTTGGCCCTTCCCCCGTTCGTCGCCCGCGTGCCGACGCCGACCGGTTGGTGGGTCGCCTGGGAACCGCGCAGTTGGCCGGCGGCGCCCGGTCCCTGGAGTGAGCTCGCCGTCGGCGGGGTGGCCTGGCGCGATCTCCCGTTGGCCGGCGCAGCCGGCACCGGCGGGGCGAGCCTGCCGTCGCTCGTCGAGGACTTGGTCTATTTACCGCCGGTCGCAGCGGCGGCGATCGCCGAGCGGGATGCCTGGCTGACGGCGCTGGCGGCCCGTGGGGTGCCGGCGCTGGTTCAACTGCTGCCGGGCGACGTCGCGCCGGCCGCCGACCTGTCGACCGCGGTGACGGTGTTCGACCCGCTGCCGGCCCTGGTGGTTGGCGACCTCGAGCGGGCGACTGCGGCGCCCGCCGGCAGTGCCGTCGTCTGGCCGCTGATCGCCGGCATTTCGGACCACCGCGAGTTGTTTGCCGCGGCCTGCCAGGCGTGGCGCGACCAGGGCGTCGCCGTGGTCCAGGTGCAGCGTCTCGAGCCGTCGCCGGAGGTGCGGCGTCGGTTGGCGTCGAGCCTGCCCGAGGAGCAGTGGGATGCGGTCTTCCACCGTCCGCCGCCGAGCGAACGCGATCTCGTGCGCATCGCCAGCGCCCACGGGTTCACTCCGGTGCTACCGCGGCCGCCGGCGCCGGCGCGCCCGGCGCGACGCGTCGCCAACCGCGCGTTGGCCGCCGATCTGCTGTGGGCGACGGAGCTCTGGCTGCGCCTCGACCGTCCGCCCGGCCGCGCGGCCGAGCTGGTGCGGGTGGCGCGCCGACTCGAGGTGTTGCCGCATGACGTGGTGGCGCTGGCGCGCGAGGGCAACCTCGGCGTGCTCGACTGGCTCGGCAGCGAAGAAGAGACCCTGTTGGCGGGCTGGTGCGCGAGCGGGCGCCTGGCGTTGCTGGACGAGCTGATGACGGACTACCTGCGTGAGGAGGCGGCATGACGACGGCGATGATCGACCTGCGTTCGGACACCGTTACCCGTCCGGATGCCGCGATGCGGGCGGCCATGGCGAGCGCCGAGGTGGGAGACGACGTCTACGGGGAGGACCCGACGGTGCGTCGCCTCGAAGACGCGGCGGCGGCCGCGGTCGGCATGGCGGCGGCGCTGTTCGTGCCGTCGGGGACGATGGGCAACCAGATCGCCCTTCACCTGCATGGCCGCGCGGCCGGCGTCGGCGCCGAGGTGATCTGCGAGGCGCAGAGCCATGTCTTCCACTACGAGATGGGGGCGATGGCGGCGCTGTCAGGTCTGCTGCCGCGGCCGGTGGCCGGGGAACGCGGGTTGCTCGATGCCGAGGCGGTTGCGGCGGCGATCGCTCCCGACGTGCCCTACCGCTCGCGGACGGCCCTGCTGACCGTCGAGAACACGCACAACCTGGCCGGCGGCAGCGTCTACCACCCGCAGCGGCTGGCTGCCCTGCTGACGGTCGCTCGCCGCCATCGCCTGCCGACCCACTTGGACGGCGCCCGGGTGTTCAACGCCGCGGTGCGGCTCGACGTGCCGGTGGCGGCGCTCACCGCCGGCTTCGACAGCGTGACGTTCTGCCTTTCGAAAGGCCTGGGCGCGCCAGTGGGGTCGATGCTGTGCGGCAGCGTCGACTTCGTGCGCGAGGCATGGCGGGTGCGCAAGATGCTGGGCGGCGGCATGCGCCAGGTCGGCATCCTGGCGGCGGCCGGCCTGCTCGCCCTGCGCGACGGGCCGGCGCGCCTGGCCGACGACCACGCCAACGCCGCCTGGCTGGCGGGCGAGCTGGCCACCATCCCGGGCCTTGCCGTCGACCCGACGACGGTGGAGACCAACATCGTCTTCGTCCGGCTGACCGGCGCCCTGGCGACCCCGCCGGCCGACGGCGGCTCGGCGGCCAACGCGCTCCTGGCGCGACTACGATCCGCGGGCGTGCTGGCCGGCGCCATGGGCCCGGCGGTCGTGCGCTTCGTCACCCACCGCGACGTCGACCGTCAAGGGGTCGAGCGGGCGGCGACGGCGGTCAGGGCCGCGGCCGCCGGCCAGGCTGTCGCGTAGCCCGCCCGATCGCCCCCGTTCGGGTCAGGTCTACGGGATGCGCGCTACCAGGTCGATCTCGACCAGGGCGCCTTTCGGCAGGGCGGCGACGGCCACCGTCGAGCGCGCCGGCTTGTGGTCGCCGAAGGCCTCGGCGTAGATCGCGTTCAAGGTGGGGAAGTTGGCGAAGTCGGTGATGAAGACGGTGGCCTTGAGGACGTCGCCAAGGCCACAGCCGGCGGTGGCGAGGACGGCGTCGAGGTTGGCGAAGACCTGCCGTGCCTGGGCCGCGAAGTCGCTGCCCACCAGGTTGCCGGTGGCCGGGTCGAGGCCGACCTGGCCGGCGGTGTAGAGCCAGCCACCGACCCCGACGGCCTGGCTGTAGGGGCCGATGGCTGCCGGCGCCTGGTCGCTGTGGAAGACGGCGATGGGCTCACGGACCTTCGCCCGGAGAACCCTGCTCGGGTTGGTCTTGGTCGGCGCGCTCTTGCGGGGGCTGGGCATCGGTCGTTCCTCAGGCGTCGCGCAGGTCGTCGGTCGCCGGGTCGTAGATGGCGATGTAGGGGAGATTGCGGTAGCGCTCGGCGTAGTCGAGACCATGGCCGACCACGAAGACGTCGTCGATCTTGAACCCGCAGTAGTCGATCGGCACCTCGACTGCCCGCTTGGTGTGCTTGTCGAGCAGGGCACAGAGCTTGACGCTCCGCGCGCCGCGGAAGCGCAGCAGGTCGAGGACGGTGCGTAGGGTGTAGCCGGTGTCGACGATGTCCTCGACCAGCAGGACGTCCTTGCCACGGATCGCGAGATCGAGGTCCTTCTTGATCCGCACCTCACCGGCGCTGGTGCCCGAGCCGTAGCTCGAGGTCTGCAGGAAGTCCACCGCCACCGGCACGTGCAGCTGCTCGAGCAGGTTGACGAGGAAGAACACCGAGCCTTTGAGGACGCCGACGCAGATCAGGCGGTCGCTCTGGGCGTAGTCGCGGTCGATCGCGGCGGCGAGCTCGGCGGTGCGGCGGGCGAGAGTGGCTTGGTCGATCAGGGGCTTGACCATCGGCGGGAGGACCTCGGGCTGGCGCAGCGGGTTTTGGTCAACGGGGCGACTCCCGACGTACAATAGGCGTCGAGAGCCATGACGGTTCAAGATCTTAGCGTCCTTCACCGCCGGTACGTCGAGGTGTCGAACCGCTTTCGGGCGGCGTGGACGTTCCATCAGTTCGTCCAGGGGCTGCAGAAGATCTTCCCCGAGGATCTCCAGGTCAGCAACGCGCTGACCAAGAGCATGGGGGAGTTTCAGGGTATCTACAACAACCTGAAACAGCTGTCGCAGAAGCTGAACGCTTCCGAGGCGGCCGCCGTCAAGGGCGAGCTCGACACCATCGAGTACCACCTGCAGGGGCTGATCCGCGGCCTGCTCGACGAGGACGAGAAGATCGCGCCCTCGGTCTGCCGGCAGTTCTTCACCCGGGTCAAGAACTACGACGAGAAGATCCTCACCCAGCTGGTGCGCTTCTACATTCTCACCCAGTCGGGCGCGACCTGGCAGCGTGACCGGCTCGACAAGGTCGACTTCCTCCTGACCAAGCTGGCCGAGGAGCCGGACCAGGGGGGCGGGCCGGCGACGCTGCGTGCGGCGACCCACCTGCGCGAGATTCTCGCCGGGCTGTGGGCGATGTTCGGGCTCAGCGCCGGGCCGCGCGACACCGAGGAGATGGGCCGCGAGATCGACCGCATCCGCTTCGAGGTCAGCGAGACCGACGACTTCGAGCAGCTCAACGAGCGCGGGCTGGTGAAGCGCTACCGCGAGCTCAAGAGCCGTCTCGGCCCGCTGTTCTTCGAGCCGGGCATCCTGATGGCGGTGCTCGAGACCAACGTCGTGATCAAGAACATGGTCCGCAACCTCTACCAGCGCGAGGAGCAGCGGATCGTCGCCGAGTACCAGCGGGTGTTCGAGCTCGAGCGCGACGCGCCGGTCGACACCCTCCTGGACCAGGAGCTGGCGCAGTTCCACGAGGAGATCGAGAGCTTCGAGCGCCAGCTGCAGGAGAAGAACCTGCGGCTCGAGGACCTGGCGAGCATCCGCTCGCAGGTCAAGCAGCTGATTCCCAAGCTGCAGAGCCGCCAGGTCACCGACCCGGGCGCCTTCGAGCTCACCCGCTCTGGCGTCTTCCAGAAGACCGGCACCGGCATGATGCCGGCGCGGGCGGCGCTCACCAGCAACGACGAGATCCTCGCCAAGCCCTACCAGGCGCTGGTGGCGGCGCTCGAGTCCAGTGATCCGGATACCGCCCCGAAGGCGGTGACCTTGATGCGCGACATCTACCCCCTGCGCCTCGAGCCGCGGGAGGTGGTGGCCTACCGCCGACTGGCCAGCCGCGGCGAGTGCCAGCGCGACCTCGAGACCTTCCTGCTCGAATGCGCCGCGCTGCGGGTGCGGATCAACGAGGAGGCGGGGGAGATCACCGGCATCCTCGACGACACGCGCATCACCCGCGAGGCGCCGGTGTTCGCCAGTGCCCGGCGGACGACCCGCCTGGCGGACCTGTTTCTGCGCCGCTTCGACCACTACGTCGACCAGACTCTGATGGGCAACGACATCCAGGAGGCGCAGAACCTGCAAGTCCTGCGCATTCGCCTGATGCGGGACTTCTCCGGGCTCTGGCTGCTGACGCACCGTAATTGAGCGAGCAAGCGCTCCTCGAGGCGGCGCTCGGCCACGTCTTCCGGGAGCCGGCGCTCCTCGCCCAGGCGCTGACCCACCGCTCCTTCGCCTACGAGCAGGGGCACGAGGCGCACAATGAGCGACTCGAGTTCCTCGGCGACGCGGTCCTCGGCTTGGTCACCGCCCGCTGGCTGTACGGTGAGCTGCCGCATCGTCCCGAGGGTGAGCTCGCGCGGCTGCGCGGCTATCTGGTGAGCGCGGCCCTGCTCGCCCGCCACGCGGCCACCCTCGAGCTCGGGTCGTATCTGCGGGTCGGCACGGTCGAAGAGCGCTCGGGTGGCCGGGCCAAACCGTCGCTGCTGGCCGACGCGCTCGAGGCGGTGTTCGGCGCCCTGTTTCTCGACGGCGGCCTGGAAGCTGCGGCGGCCGCCATCCACCCCTTGCTCGAAGCCCGCCGGGCCGACGTCGACCACATGCTGCTCGCCGACGCCAAGACCGGCCTGCAGGAGATGGCCCAGCGCCACGGCTGGCCGCTGCCGGTCTATCGGGTCGGCGCCACGGCCGGGCCCGAGCACCAGAAGGAGTTCACCGTCGAGTGCTGGGTGCTCGGCGAGATGGTCGGTTTTGGCGTCGACACCAGCAAGAAGCGCGCGGAGCAGCGAGCGGCGGCGCGGGCGCTGGCCAAGCTCGATGCGCCCAGCGAGGCGGGAGCGGCGGCGGACGTCGATCCGCACGCCAGGGCATGAGCTCGGCCACGGTTACGTTGCCCGAGCTGCGCTGGCCGGAGCGAGTGGCGGCGGTGGCTGCCGTCCTCGGCGCCGCCGGCGCCGACCTCGAGCGCGTGTGGATCGTGGGCGGCGCCGTGCGCGACGCTCTGCTCGGGCGGCCGGTGCACGACCTCGACCTGGCCACCGCCGGCGGTGGGCTGAACCTGGCACGAGCCGTCGCCGACCAGCTCGGCGGCGCCTTCTACCCCCTCGACGAGAGCCGCGGCTGCGGGCGCGCCGTGCTGCCGGGCGCCGGTGGTGCCGACGCCGCGCGCTTCGAGGTCGACGTCACCGACCTGCGAGCCAGCTCGCTCGCGGGGGACCTCGCAGAGCGAGACTTCACGATCAACGCCATGGCGGTGCCGCTCGCCAACCTGCAGGTGATTGTCGATCCGCTCGGCGGTCGCGGCGACCTCGCGGCCCGCCGGGTGCGCGCAACCTCGGCGGCGGCGCTCGCTGCCGACGGCGTCCGCGGCGTCCGCGGCGTGCGTCTGGCCGCGCAGCTCGGCTTCGCGGTCGAGGCAGCGACGCGCGCCTGGATCCGGGCGGCGGCGCCGCACCTGCACGCGGTCGCCGCTGAGCGGGTCGGTGCCGAGCTGCTGAAGTGCTTCGCCGCGCCGGGGACCGCGACGGCGCTCGCCGACCTCCTGGCCCTCGACCTGCTGACCATCATGGTGCCGGAGGTGGCACCCTTGCTCGGGTTGACCCAGAGCCCGCCGCACCGCCACGACGTCTGGGACCACACCCTGCAGGTCGTGGCGAGCGCCGAGCGGCTGCGCGACCTCGTCGCCGGCGACCTGCCGGCGGACGACTACGAGGCAGTCGTGGCCGCGACTCTGGCGCCATTGCGTACCGCCTGCGAGGCACGGCTGGGTCGTCGGCTCGGTGTCGACCGGCCGGCCGGCCCGCTGCTGGAGGTCGCTGCGCTGTTCCACGATGCCGCGAAGCCGACGACGCGGAGTGTCGGCCCGGACGGCCGGATTCACTTCTACGGCCACGAGGTGCGCGGTGCTGAGGTAGCGTCGGCGCGCCTGCTGGCGCTGCGCTTCAGCCGCGACGAGACGGCCTTCGTCGCCGCCGTCGTGCGCCATCACCTGCGACCGCGCCAGCTCGACCGCAGCGAGCCCTTGCCGCCGCGCGAGCTCCACCGTTTCCACCGCGCCACCGATGGCGTCGGGGTCGAGGTTGGCCTGTTGTCTCTGGCCGACAACCTGACGAAGTATGCCGCCCGTGGACAGCTCGCGGCCTGGCAGCAACTGGTGAGCCGGGTGGGCGAGCTCCTTGCCGCCTTCTTCGAGCGCCACGCCGAGGTGGTGGCTCCGCCGGCGCTGCTCGGCGGACGCGACCTCCTGGCGCTCGGGATGACGCCAGGGCCAGCCGTGGGCGAGCTCCTGGCCGCCTTGACCGAGGCGCAGGCGGTTGGGGAGGTGGGGGATCGCGCGTCCGCGCTGGCCTGGGTCGCGCGTCGCCTGACCGCTCTGGCGCCCGCGGCGGCGCCGACGGCGGCGGACTACCGGTAAACTCCGCGCATTCTGTCGACCTCTCGCTCTCCTCGCGCCCGCACCTCGCCCCCTCGCCTCACCGGTCTGGTCGGGTGGGGGCTGCTCTCCACCTTGTGGGCCTGCGCCCCCGGCAGCGGGCCGCCGCGCATGTCGCCGGTCACCGCCGCGGCCACCGCGCCGGCAGCTCCCGAGCCGATCGAGCTCCTGCTCAGCGACCCGGGCGAGGCCGCGCAATGGCACCTGCGCTCCGGCATCCAGGCGGCAGACCCGACCGCGCAGGGGTTGCGCCTCGAGGTCACTGGGCCCGACCCTTACCTCTCGCGCCCTCTGCGTCTCGCGAGCGGAGCCCTCGGCACGCTCGAGATCGAGACCGCCGAGCCACTCGCCGGGCGCTTCCAGGTATTCGTGCGCGTGGGCGGTGTCGAGAGCCTGCGGACGATGCTCACTACCACGCCAGCGTCGCCAGGCTCGCGCGTGCAGGTGGCGCACTTCGACCACATCAACTGGCGGTTCTCGCCCGGCGAGGAAATCCGCCTCGACCCCTCCGATCTCGATCGCCGGCTGACCCTGCGGCGGGTCACGATCCGGCCGATTCCGCGTGATGACGAGCTCGAGGTCGGTGGTGAAATCCGCCCCTGCCTGCGGGTGCCGGCGGTCACGGCACGAGTCGAGCCGGCCGCCGCGGGCACGGTGATCCGTTTCGGCGTGGGCGTCCCTCCCGGGCTTCCGGATACGGTCGGCCACCTGGACGTGCGGTTCCGGCGGCCCAACGGGACGACGGTAGTGCACACCCGCGAGGCGATCGCGCTGGCGCAGCCGGGCTGGCGCGACGTCCGGGTGGAGGTCGTCGACCGCGAGCCCGCCGTCGACGTCGAGCTGGCCGTCGGCGGCGCCCCCGAGGAGGCCCTGGCCGGCGTCTGCTTCGAGGGCCCGACGGCCGGCATCGAAGGGCCGCAGCCAGCGACCGCGAGGTGGCCCAACGTCGTGCTGGTGTCGCTCGACACGCTGCGCGCCGACGCCCTGGACGACGCGCCGACGCTGCGCGGCCTGGCGGCTTCCGGGCAGAGCTTCGCCAACACCTGGAGCGCCGCCAACTGGACCCTGCCGGCGCACGCCGGTCTGTTCACCTCGACCTCCTGGCTGGCCCATCAGCTGCCGTCCTTTGGCGCCTTGCCGCCGTTTGCCAACGATCACTTGCGCGCCGACCAGCCGCTGCTTGCCGAGGCGTTCGCGGCCGGTGGCTACGCCACCATGGCAGCCACCGAGGGTGGTTTCGTCGCGTCGTACTACGGGTTCAACCGCGGCTTCGAGCGCTTCGCGGCCTTTCCAGCGTCCGTTGGGGACGAGGGCCTCGCCAGTCGGGCGCGCGCGGTCGGGTTTGCGCAGCGCAGCCTCGATGAGCGCGGGGGACGGCCATTCTTCCTTTTCTTCCACACCTACGTGGTCCACGACTACTTCCAGAACACGCCCGCCTACCAGGAGCTCACGGACGACCGCGATGCCGCGCTGCGCGCCAGCGGCGGTCTCGGCGCCTGGCTGGGCTCTCCACCGCCCGACCCGGAGGGCGGCGAATATCTGCGCCGCCTGTACCGCGGCGGGGTGCGACGGGGCGACGCCCTGCTTGCCGACGTCCTTGCCGTGGCGCGGGCGGCTGCCGGCGACGAGCCCCTGGTGGTGGTCGTGACCTCGGATCACGGCGAGAGCTTCGGCGAACGCGGCGTCTGGCACCACGGGACGGCGATGAACGCGGAGCAGTTGCGGGTGCCCCTGGTGGTGTGGAGTCAGCCGCCGGTGCCAACGCCGGGAACGGTCGACGACCGGCAGGTGTCGAGCCTGGACATCGCGCCGTCCCTGCTGCGCCGCGTCGGCCTGCCGTTACCACCGGCGTTCCGCGGGCAACCTGACCTGTTCATCGGGGCCCCGGAGTCGACGCCGGATGCCGCCCTCAGGCTCGGCTTCGGCGAGTCGCCGGGTGTGATCGGGGACCTTCCGGAAGGCAAGGGGAAGGAATGGGGCCTCCATGTCGCGGCGTGGGACGGTCAGCTGATCCTGGCGCGGCGGGACCGGGTCGATGGCCAGACGTTGGCGACAACCTGCTCGCCGCTCGCCGCGGTTGGCGGTGCGACGGCGGCCCCCGAGTCGCCCGCTTGCCAGGAGCTCGCCCGGGCTCTGGCGCGCGCGGCGACCGAGGACTGCCAGCAGTGCCTGGTGCTGCGGCGCGCCACGGCGTCGCCGCTGACGGCGCGCGTCGAGGGAGCCCTGGCGGCGCTGTCGTCGGTGGCCGCGGCGTCGGCGGTGCTCGGCGAGGGTCGCCTCGACTGGCGGCAGGACGATGCCGACGGCAGCCTGGTGTTGTTCCCGCGCGCCGGGGATCTGTGGCTGCGGGAGCTCGCGCTCGGGGGGGTGCCCTTGACGGCAGAGCTGTCGTTCGAGGCTGCCGCGCGCACCCCCTCCCTGGTGCTGGCGTCGCCCGGTGGCGGCGAGCAGCGACTGCGCATCGTGGCGCGCCGGGTAACCAGCCAGCCGCGAGTCGGCAGCGGCCCGGACGCGGCAGCCGTCGCGCAACTTCGGGCCTTGGGCTACCTGCAGTAGAGCGGCGCGATCTCGCCCGGTTGGCCGACCGCCGCCCGGCCGCATAGAATGCCGGGTCCCATGAGCGACCAAGACTCCCCGGTGTCGGCGCCCGACAGCGCGCCCTACGTTCACATTCGCCAGCTCCCTGCCTTGCTGGGCCAGACGGTTCGGCTGCGCGGCTGGGTGAGCAGCTCGCGGTCGAGCGGCAAGATCGCCTTCCTCCAAATTCGCGACGGTAGCGCGCTGCTGGTGCAGGCGGTGGTCAGCAAGGCGGAGGTGTCGGCCGAGTCCTGGGAGGCGGCGGTGGCGGTAACCCAGGAGTCGAGCATCGAGCTCACTGGCACCGTCCGCGCCGACAAGCGGTCGGCCAGCGGCGTCGAGCTGGGCCTCGCCGAGCTACGCATCCTCCATCTGACGCAGGACTTTCCGATCACGCCGAAGGACCACGGCACGGCCTTCCTCATGGAAAATCGGCACCTGTGGCTGCGCTCGAGCCGTCAGCGGGCAGCGATCCGGGTGCGCAGCGAGGTCTGCCAAGGCATCCGCGATTTCTTCTACAACCGCGACTTCACGCTCATCGACTCGCCGATCCTGACCCCTGCCGCCTGCGAGGGCACCTCGAACCTGTTCGAGACCGACTACTTCGGCGACAAGGCCTACCTATCGCAGTCCGGCCAGCTGTATCTCGAGCCCGCCGCGGCGGCGTTCGGCAAGGTCTACTGCTTCGGCCCCACCTTCCGGGCGGAGAAGTCGAAGACCCGGCGGCACTTGATGGAATTCTGGATGGTCGAGCCGGAGGTCGCCTTCCTCGAGTTTCCCGGGCTGCAGGACCTCGCCGAGGAGTTCATCGTCACCCTGGTGGCGCGGGTACTCGACCGCTGCCGTGAGGACCTGAAGGTGCTCGAGCGCGACACCGCCAAGCTCGAGGCCATCCAGCGACCGTTCCCGCGGGTCGACTACACCGAGGCGATCGCGATCCTGCAGCGCCTGGGGTCGCCGATTCAGTGGGGTGACGACTTCGGTGGCGACGAGGAGACGCTCCTGACCAAGGAGTTCGACCGGCCGCTGATGATCGGGCGCTTCCCGACCAAGATCAAGGCGTTCTACATGCAGCCCGACCCGGCGAACCCCGACGTCGTGCTCGGCATGGACGTCATCGCGCCCGAGGGCTACGGCGAGATCATCGGCGGCAGTCAGCGCATCCACGACCATGACCTGCTGCTGCAGCGGATCCAGGAGCACGGGCTGCCGATCGAGGCCTTCCAGTGGTACCTCGACGTCCGCAAGTACGGCTCGTTTCCGCACAGCGGCTTCGGCATGGGCGTCGAGCGTTTCGTCGCCTGGATGACCGGGGTCACCCACCTCCGCGAGACCATTCCCTACCCGCGACTCCTCTACAAGATCTACCCGTGAAGAACGGTCGCGAGAACGCCACCCTGGTGCTCCTGATCCTCATCTGGGGCACTACCTGGGCGGCGATTCGGATCGGCCTGGCGGGCATCCCGCCGATCACCGGCGTCGCCCTGCGTTTCACGATCGCCGGCCTCCTGCTGCTGTTGCTCTGCCGTTGGCGGGGGATCCCGCTCGGTCGTACGGCGGTCGAGCGCCGGCTGTGGCTGCTCAACGCGGCGCTGTCGTTCTGTGGCTCGTACGGCATCGTCTACTGGGCGGAGCAGACGGTGCCGTCGGGGCTGACGGCGGTCATCTTCTCGACGTTCCCTCTGTTCACGTTAGCCTTCGCCCACCTGCTGATTCCAGGCGATGCCCTGCGACTTGGCAGCCTGGCCGGCGGCGTGTTGGCCCTCGGGGGGCTGGTGCTCGTCTATTCCGAGGACTTCGCGGCGCTCGGCAACGGGGACGTCCGGCGGGCGGCAGCCATCCTCCTGATTTCGCCGGCGGTCTCGGCCTACGCCGCGGTGGCGGTGAAACGCTGGGGGAAGGACGTCCACCCGCTGTCGATCACCGCCGTGCCGATGCTCCTGGCCGGCGTCTTCATGGGCGGCCTGGCGCTCGTCGTCGAGCGCGGTCGGACGGTGCGCTTCGACGCCGTGTCGATCGGCGCGCTGCTCTACCTGGCCGTGATCGGCTCGGCGGTGACGTTCACGCTCTACTATTGGCTGATGGGGCGGATGCAGGTCACCCGGCTTTCGCTCATCGCCTTCGTGATTCCGGTGGTGGCCCTGCTGCTCGGCGCCCTGGCCTTCCACGAGCCGGTGACCTGGCGCATCGTCGCTGGCTCGGCTCTGGTGTTGAGCGGTGTCGGCGTCGCCAGTCTCCTGCCGCAGCGCGGCAAGCCGGCGCCAGGCGTGGCCCCAGCGGGCGACTAGCCGGCCGGGGACCTGTGGGCTTGCAGACGCCGGAGGAAGTGGCGGCGCGTGGTGGGACGCCAGCGACCGGAGGGCTCCCGGGGCGCGGAGACCGGCACAGATAGCGAAATCGTCGAGCCCGCCTGGTCCGGTCGAGCACCTCGGGAAACCGGCGCGGTAAGCGAGGGACCCGCCGCGCGCCGCCACGACGGGCGGCCCATCGCCTCTGACCGGAGTTGTGGCGGGCCGCCGCTCGTCGTGTATACTAGCCGCACTGCGGCATAAATCACGACGTCGACGGTCCCAAGAGGGAGACACACATGGCTGACGCGAGTCTGCATAACGTGAGCGAGAAGGAGGCGATGAAGGTCGCCGAGGCGGCGCGACAGACCGAGTGGGTGTCGCCGGGCTTCATTCGCGAGCTCTTCCTCGGCAACTTCCGTCTCGACCTCATCCATCCCTTCCCGCTGGCGACGACCGAGCGCCCCGAGTTCGGCGCCTTCTACGACGCGATGAAGCGCTTCCTCGAGCAGGAAGTCAGCTCGGTCGAGATCGACCGCACCGGGGAGTACCCCGAGCACGTCGTCGATGGCCTGCGCAAGCTCGGCGCGTTCGGCATGAAGATCCCCAAGGAGTATGGGGGCTTGGGCTTCAGCAACGGCGAGTACCAGCGCATCATGCAGCTGCTCGGCACCTGTGACGGCAACTTGTCGGCGCTGCTGTCGGCCCACCAGTCGATCGGCGTGCCGCAGCCGCTCAAGCTGTTCGGCAGCAAGGAGCTCAAGCAGAAGTACCTGCCGCGCTGCGCCAAGGGTGAGATTTCGGCCTTCGCGCTCACTGAGGAGCAGGTCGGGTCGGACCCCGCGCGCCTGGCCACCACGGTCGAGAAGACCGCCGACGGCAGCGCCTATGTGTTGAACGGCGAGAAGCTGTGGTGCACCAATGGCACCATCGCCAAGCTGCTGGTGGTGATGGCCAAGGACCCGCAGACGAAGAAGATCAGCGCCTTCGTGGTCGAGACCGACTGGCCGGGCGTCGCCGTCGTGCATCGCTGCCGCTTCATGGGCCTGCGGGCGCTGGCGAACGCGGTGATCTCCTTCACCAATGTGCGGGTGCCGGTCGAGAACCTGATTGGGGCCGAGGGGCGAGGGCTCAAGATCGCCCTCACCACCTTGAACGACGGTCGCCTGTCGATTCCCAACGGCTCGGTTGGCACCATGCGCGCCTGCCTGGAGATCGTGCGCCAGTGGTCGAGCGAGCGGGTGCAGTGGGGCAAGCCGGTCGGTCGGCACGAGGCGATCACCCACAAGGTCGCCGACATCGCCGCCGACACCTTCGCCGCCGAAGCGATGGCCGACCTCGCCACCCAGATGTCCGACCGCGGCGGCTACGACATTCGGCTCGAGGCGGCAGCGGCCAAGGAGTGGATCAGCGACCGCACCTGGCGTTGTGTCGACGAGACCATGCAGATCCGCGGTGGTCGTGGCTACGAGACCGAGCTGTCGCTGGCCAGTCGCGGCGAGAAGCCGATCGGCGTCGAGCGGATGATGCGCGACTACCGGATCAACAAGATCTTCGAGGGTTCCTCCGAGATCATGCACCTGTTCATGGCCCGCGAGGCGGTCGACAAGCACCTGACCCTCGCCGGCGCGCTGATCGACCCCGACAAGGGTTTCGGCGACAAGGCGCGGGCGTTCATGAAGAGCGCCGGCTTCTACGCCTGGTGGTACCCGACGCGCTGGCTGGGCTGGGGCCGCTGGCCGCGCTACGGCGAGTTTGGCCGCCTGGCCAAGCACCTGCGTTTCGTCAACCGCGCGTCGCGCAAGCTGGCGCGCGAGGTGTTCCACGGCATGAATGTCTACCAGGCCAAGCTGCAGAACAAGCAGGCGTTCCTGTTCCGTCTGGTCGACGTCGCCAACGATCTGTTCGCGATGGCGGCGGCGACCTCGCGGGCGCAGACGCTGCTCGCCGCGGGGAACGCCGAGGGGCCGCGCGCCGTCGAGCTCGCCGACCTCTTTTGCGACAACGCGACGCGGCGCATCGAGGCGGCGTTCCACGCCCTGTGGCACAACGCCGACGCCGAGAAGTACCGGCTGGGGGCGGCGGTTCTCGACGGCGGGCACACCTTCCTCGAGCACGGCATTGTCCATCAGGAGCACCGCGCGCCGGTCGAGCCGGCAGGCGACCGCAAGGCCGCGGTCCCGATACCGGTTCAGGTCGGCCGGTAGGCGACCTTCCCTGCCAGCTGTCGGCGCCGAGGCCCGCTCTCCCGAAATGGCGAGCGGGCCTTTCTGATTTTCGTGCTGCTGCCGCGCTGAAACTGGCTCCCGACCCTGGTGGGTGGGCGCCCGCCAGCCCGAACTGGTGTTGGTCCCTCACTGTCGCAGCCTCATCGTCGCCTGCCAACGGACGGACTGAGGGAGGACGACCTTGCGCGGAGTCGACCCCGATCACGAGCATTTCTACCGACTGATCTTGCTGTTCGCTGTCGGCGTCGTCCTCTTCCTGGGGGTGCGCGCCCTGCTGGTGCCCGCCGGCTTCGGCCAGTACGGGCACTTCCGGCCCGGTGCCCTCGCCGACAGCATGGCCAAGCCGTCGTCCTACGCCGGTCGCGCGGCCTGCGCCGAGTGTCACGACGACGTCGCCGACAAGAAGGGGCAAGGCAAGCACGCAGGTCTCGGCTGCGAGGCCTGCCATGGCCCGCTGGTCGCCCATGCGAGGGCGCCGGAGGCCAAGACCCCAGAGCTCCCTGATCCGCAGGCGCTGTGCGCCCGCTGCCACGCCCAGAACCAGGCCAAGCCCGCCGGGTTCCCGCAGGTAGACCCGGCCGAGCACGCCGGCGACGCCTCCTGCGCCGACTGCCACGACCCCCATTCTCCGGCGATCGACTGAGGAGAGCGCCATGAACCAGGATCGTCGCGACTTCATCCTCAATGCCGGCAAGCTGCTGGTGCTCACTGGCGCCGCGGCCGAGGCGTGGCCCGCCTTCGCCGAGGGCAAGCCCGAGGCGGCGCCCAACTACGAGCGCAGCCGCCACTGGTGGGCGATGTTCATCGACATCGAGAAGTGCATCGGCTGCGGCAACTGCGTGCGGGCCTGCAAGGCCGAGAACGACGTGCCACACGAGCCGTTCTACTTCCGGACCTGGGTGGAGCGCTACCACATCCCGGCGCGCGACGTGCTCAACCCGTTGGCCGAGGAGACGCCCGAGGTCGACTCGCCGAACGGCGGTTACGACGGCTTCCCCGAGATCTACCGCTCGGGCGACGGCGCCAAGAGCTTCTTCGTGCCGAAGCTGTGCAACCACTGCGCCCACTCGCCCTGCGTCCAGGTCTGCCCGGTGGGCGCCACCTTCGAGAGCGAGGACGGCGTCGTCCTGGTCGACAAGTCGTACTGCCTGGGTTGTCGCTACTGCGTGCAGGCCTGCCCGTACGGCTGCCGCTACATCGACCCGCGGACCAACACCGTCGACAAGTGCGACCTCTGCTACCACCGCATCACCAAGGGCCTGACCACCGCCTGCTGCGAGGTCTGCCCGACGGCGGCGCGCCAGCTCGGTGACCTCAAGAACCCCGCCGACCCCATCCACGAGCTGCTGCGCACCCACAAGGTACAAGTGCTCAAGCCGAACATGGCCACCGGGGCCAAGGCCTTCTACAACGGCCTCGATGCCGCGGTCCGCTAGTCAGGAGAGACAGCCGTGGAAACCGTCATGCCTTTGGTCCAGGGGTTCATGTACCCCAACGAGGTCGAGCTGCAGTGGAGCGTGCTGATCGTCCTCTATCCGTTCATCACGGGCCTGGTGGCCGGCGCCTTCATCCTCGCGTCGCTGCAGCGCGTGTTCAACGTCCAGGCGGTCAAGCCGGTCTATCGGCTGGCGCTGCTCACGGCGTTGGCCTTCATGCTGGTCGCGCCGCTGCCGCTGCAGCTCCATCTCGGCCATCCCGAGCGCTCGTTCGAGATGTACCTGACGCCGCACAAGACCTCGGCGATGGCGATGTTCGGCTTCGTCTACCTCTGGTACCTGCTGGCGGTGCTGGTGATCGAGCTGTGGCTCGAGTTCCGGCCGCACATCGTCCGCAGCGCGCAGACCCAGACCGGCTGGCGCCGCCTGTTCTACCGCCTGCTGACCCTGGGCTCGCGCAATCTGAGCCCGCGGGCGCTCGCCTTCGACGACCACGTCGGGCGGGTGATGACCGTCGTCGGCATCCCCTCGGCCTTCCTGCTGCACGGCTACGTTGGCTTCATCTTCGGCTCGATCAAGGCGAACCCCTGGTGGTCGACGCCGCTGATGCCGATCGTCTTCCTGTTCTCGGCGATCGTCTCTGGCATCGCCGCGGTGTTGCTGATCTACCTCGGCATCTCGGCGCTGCGGCGGACCCCGGTCGACATGCCATGCCTCGGGGCGATGGGGAAGTACCTCTACTACGCCTTCCTGATCGACTTCTCGCTCGAGATGCTCGACCTGATCCACCGCATTTACGAGGCCGACGAGTCGTTCCAGTCGCTCGACTTCATGGTGCACACCAAGCTCTGGGGCTCGCAGGTGATTCTCCAGATCATCGTCGGCACCCTCGTCCCCCTGGGGCTGCTGGCCCTCACCCAGTTCGTGGATCTCTCCGATCGCGCGCGGCGGGCCTTCTTTGCCTCGGCAGCGGGCCTCACCCTGGTCGGCATCTTCGCGATGCGCTGGAACGTGGTGATCGGTGGCCAGCTGTTCTCCAAGAGCTTCCTTGGCTACACCACCTACAAGATGGCGTTCGCCACCCGCGAGGGCCTGCTGCCGGCGGTCCTGTTGATGATCCTGCCGTTCCTGATCCTCTTCGCCCTGGTGAAGCTGTTCCCGCCGATGGACGACCAACAGGTCGGTCACGGCCACGAGGTGGCACCGACGGGGGACGCGACGACCTGAAGACGGGGCGCGCGCCGGCGTAGGATCGCACCCGCCGCGGACTCTCGCGAGCAGGGAGGGACGATGCGCGCGGTCCAGTCGACGTCGGATGGAGTGGTGCGGCTCGTGGAGACGGCGGAGCCGACGGCCGGGCCCGGCGAGGTGCTGGTCGCGGTGGCGGCGACGGCGCTCAACCGAGCCGACCTGTTGCAGGTCAACGGGCAGTACCCGCCGCCCGCGGGCGAGAGCGAGGTGCCCGGACTCGAGTGCGCCGGCACGGTGGCCGCCTTGGGCGCCGGAGTCGAAGGCTGGCGGGTCGGCGATCGGGTGATGGCGTTGCTCGCCGGTGGTGGCCAGGCGGAGCGGGTGGCCGTGCCCGTGGGACAGCTGATGGCGGTGCCCGAAGGCCTTTCCCTGGTCGAGGCCGCTGCGATTCCCGAGGCCGGGATCACGGCCTGGCTCAACCTGGCGGGCGAGGGAAGCCTGACGAGCGGAGAGTCCGTCCTGGTGACGGCGGCAGCCTCGGGCGTCGGCGCCATGGTGGTGCAGATGGCGCGTGAGCTCGGCGCGCGGCAGGTCGTCGTCGCTGGTCGGAACGCTGATCGCCTGGCCCAGCTCGTGCCCCTGGGAGCTACCGACGCCGTGGTTCTCGGCGCCGCCTTTGCCGACCGCGTGCGCGCGGTCACCGCTGGACGGGGCGTCGACCTGGTGTTCGAAATGGTCGGCGGCGCGCAGGTCGGCGACAGCCTGGCGGCCCTCGCGCCACGCGGACGCCTGGTGCTGATCGGCTTGCTCGGGGGGCGACGGGCGGAGCTCGACCTCAGTCTCGTGCTGCGCCAACGTCTGCGCATCGTCGGCTCGGTGCTGCGACCGCGCTCGCGGGTCGAGAAGGCGGCGATCGTCGCGGACTTCTCGGCCTTCGCCCTGCCGCGCCTGGCCGACCGTCGGCTGCGCCCGGTGATCGACCGCGTCCTGCCGTTCGACGGGATCGCCGACGGCTACGCCGCCATGGCTTCGAGCACGACCCTCGGCAAGGTGGTGGTGGCGATCGGAGACTGAGTCGAGCTGATCGGAGTACGAGCCGAGCTGTCGCGACTTCGCCTCCTTTCTGCCCGGCGCCCGCCCGGCCCGGACGTGGCGCGGCGGCGTAGACTGCCCTCGTCACTGCCAAGGCAGGAAAGGGCGCTGCAATGTCTCGATGGGGTCGTTCTTGGGTGCTTGCCGTTGTCGTCTGGCCGGCAGTTGCCGGGGCGCTGGAAGCACCGGGAGCCCTCTCGCCTGCGTCAGGTGGCGCCCCCGCGAAGGCGCACCCGGAGCTCGTCTCGCGGCTCGCGTCCCCGCTTGCCTTCTTGCCGCCGATTGGCTGGGAGGAGCCGGAGCGGCTGTTGGCGGTCGCCGATCGCAACGCGACGCTCCGCCAGCCGCTGCAGAACGGCCTGGGGCGCCGCTTGCCGCCGACGGCGGTGGCCTTGACGTCTCAGGGGCTCCGGCGCGGTGCCAGCGTCTCCTACGCTGGCGGCCGGCTGGCGCGCTCCACGCAAGGCGACCTGCGCTGGGCCGGGCGCTTCGAGGTGGCCTCGGCATGGCGGCTGCGGCTCGGGCTCGCCGGCCTGCGGCTGCCGCCGGGGACCGAGATGTGGGTGGTCGGCGGCGATGGCGAGACGGTCGGCCCCTTCGGTCTCGAGCTGCTCGGCCCGAACGGCACCCTGTGGACGCCCAGCGTCTCGGGGCCGACGATCGCCCTCGAGGTGCGGGTGCCAGCCGCCGCCCTCGCCGGGCGCGAGCTCGGCTCCGTCGCGCATCCGCGCTTCACCGTCGACCGCGTGCTCGAGCTGCTTACCCTCGACGAGCGGGGCAGCCCGCTGGCCGCGGCGCCGTCGCCGATCGCCAAGGGGCAGGAGTGCCAGGTCGACGCGCAGTGCGTGGGCGACGCGACGCTGTCGGGGATCGACTCGCTGCAGAAGGGCATCGCCCACCTGCAGTTCGTGGTCGACGGCGACAGCTACGTCTGCTCGGGCGGTCTGCTCAACGACACCGACCCCAGCGGCTACGTGCCCTACTTCCTGACCGCCAACCACTGCATCTCCACCCAGGACACCGCGAGCTCGCTCGAGGCCTACTTCGACTACACGACCGGCGCCTGTGGCGCCGGCGACCCGGGGCTCGGGGGCCTGCCGCGGACCAACGGGTCGACGCTGCTCGGCCACAGCGAGCAGTCCGACTACTGCTTCCTGCGGTTGGCGAGCAGCCCGGCGGGCGGCCGCTATTTCTTTGGTTGGACCACCACCCGGCAGCCGATCGGCACCGCGATCCACCGCCTCGCTCACCCGGACGGCAAGCCGCAGGTGTACTCGCGCACCCGCGTGGTCGACAGCCAGTCTCCCTACCTCTGCGACGGCCTGCCGACCAGCGACTTCATCTATAGCGACGAGGAGTTCAGTGGCACCGCCGGTGGCAGCTCGGGCGGCCTCTCGTTTCTCGGCAACGGGCAGGTCGTCGGGCAGTTGTTCGGCGCCTGTGGCTCCAATACCGACGATCCCTGTGATGATGCCTCCCAGGACACCATCGACGGAGCCTTCGGCAGCACCTACGCCGCGATTGCCCGCTACCTGAACCCGAGCGGCGGCAGCGGCAACTGTCGCGCCGACGGTCAGACGCTGTGCCTGCTCGGCGGCCGGTACGAGGCCAAGGTCACTTGGCGCAACCAGTACAGCGGTGCGTCGGGCAACGGCGGCGCGGTCGGGCTCACCGACTTCTCGGGGCTCTACTACTTCGACAATGCCGAGAACATCGAGCTGATGCTCAAGGTGCTCGACTTCGGGGGCGGCGTGGTCAAGGTGTTCTACGGTCAGCTCACCGACCTCGAGTTCACCCTCCGGCTCCGCGACACGGCCAGCGGACGGACCAAGACCTACGGCAACAGCGCGGGCAACTGTGGCGCTATCGACCAGAGCTTCCAGGGTCTGGCCAGCGACGTGGTGAGTTGGAAGAGCGCCGAGCCGGCGACGCCGGCCAAGGCGGTGTGCACGCCGACGGCCAACCGGCTCTGCCTGCTCGACAACCGTTTCGCCATCGAGGCCGACTGGCGTAACCAGTACAACGGTCAGAGCGGTCGCGCGACGACGCCCTCGCCGGCGCTGTCGCGGCTGTCCGGCACCTTCGCCTACTCCGATCCGCGCAACGTCGAGCTGCTGGTCAAGACGCTCGACTTCGGCGATCGCATCCTCTTCATCTGGGGCGCCCTGTCCGATCTCGAATACACCATCCGCGTCACCGACACCCGCACCGGCCAGGGCAAGACCTACGTCAACCCCGGTGGCCAGTACTGTGGCGGCCTCGACAACAACTTCGGCACCGGCGGTGGCGGCGGTGGTGGCACCAACGTGACCGAGGTCGAGCCCAACGACGGCCCGTCGCAGGCCCAGGTCCTGAGCGGCGGCTCGCCGATCGTGGTCAGCGGCCGCGCCGAGGCGGCGGACGTCGGTCAGGTGGTGATCCGCTTCGACAGCGGCGGCACCGACGACGTCGAGGATCTGTACCGGGTGACCACGCGGGGCGCTGGTTTGCAGGTCCGGCTGTCGGGCCTCGGCGCCGACAGCGACATCTACCTCTTCGATTCGAGCGGGGCCACCGTGCTCGGCTATTCGAATGCCAGTGGCGCCGTCGACGAGGCGATCGATGGCGGCGCCCTCGGGGCCGGCACCTACCTGGTAGGTGTGTCGATCTACGACGGCGGTGGCGCGGCGGCGACGGGCTACAGCCTGCGCCTGGACGGGAGCTTCTAGCGGCGCTAGACCCGCCCCTACGACAACTCAATGACGGCGTAGGGGCGGGTCTCAGACCCGCCCGCGGGACCCGACAAGTCTGCCGCGGCGGTCCGAGAGTCGCTTCATCCGTCCCAGATTGCACCAACGTCGGGACTCCACGGGGCCGTCTACGGCGACGCGACGGGATGCTTCGCCAGCAGCGCGTCAACGCCCATCCGCGTCACCGCGTGGTAGCCGGGGCGGGCCTTGGCGTAGATCGTCCGCGCCATGGGCAGGAGCTCGGGATCCGCAACCAGAGCCACGAACAGCGGCTGGACGAACTTGCGGCGACCGATGGTGGTCAGGAAGTGGTCGAGGGCGGCGTAGCCCGGCTGGTAGTGGTTGGCGACCACTTGGAGCAGCCAGGCGAAGAGGTTCTCGCTGTTGCCCGACTTGCTGAAGCCGAAGGCCGTGTCGAGATCGGCCATCTGAGTGGCGGTGAGCCCCGCAGGCAGTCGGCGGATGAAGTGGACCCACTCGGGCGACGACCAGCCGGCAGTGGTGAGCTTCGCGGCCGGGGTGCCGGCGGCCCAGGCCTTGGCCGCGGCGTCGATCCTGCTGAATCGTTCGGCGCTCGGCACCGGTAAGTTGCTGGGCAGGCCTGGGCCGTCCACCCACTCGCTCACCCGCACCTTGGCGGCCAGCGCTGGGTTGGCGCGCAGCAGCCGTGCGTTCAGGAAGGTGAGGAAGTCGTCGGTGGTCACCGACTGGAAGGCGTGCTCGTCGAACCAGGCGCGGACGAACGGGTCGAAGGCGTCGCGGCCGACCGACTCCTCGAGGAGGCGGAGGAAGGCGTACCCCTTCTCGTAGGCGATGTCGGAGACACCGTCGTCGGGATTGCGACCGGCGAGGTCGAGGCGCAGCCAGGTGTCGCGGCTGTCGGTACCGAGGTCGGCCAGCGTGTTGCGCAGGTCGCCAAGGGCAAGAGATGCCTGCATCTCGGCGAAGTCGCGGCCGTAGAGCGCCTCGACGATCCGCCGCTCGATGTAGGTCGTGAACCCCTCGTTGAGCCAGAAGTCGTTCCAGGTGGCGTTGGTCACCAGATTGCCGGACCACGAGTGCGCCAGCTCGTGGGCGATCAGCGACACCAGCGAGCGGTCGCCGGCGAGAATGGTCGGCGTGGCGAAGGTCAGCCGGGGATTCTCCATGCCGCCGAAGGGAAAGCTGGGCGGCAGTACCAGGACGTCGTAGCGACCCCAACGGTAGGGGCCGTAGAGCACCTCGGCGGTGTCGACCATCGCCGGCAGGTCGACGAATTCGGCGGCGGCCGCCGCCAGCACCGACGGTTCGGCGAAAACCGCCGTGCGCTCGTCGAGCGGGCGGTAGGCCAGGTCGCCAACCGCCAGGGCCAGGAGATAGGACGGGATGCGTTGCTGCATGCTGAAGTGGTAGACGCCATCGACGCTCTTGGCGGTCGGGTTCTCGGCCGACATCACTGCCATGAGGTCGGGGGGCACGCGGATCGTCGCCTCGTAGGTGAAGCGGACACCGGGAGTGTCCTGACAGGGCACCCAGGTGCGCGCATAGATCGCCTGCGACTGGGTGAACAGGAACGGCGACTTGCCCCCCGCCGTCTGCGCCGGCTCCAGCCACTGCAGCCCCTCGGCCCCAGGTACCGTCCGGTAGCGCACGGTCACCGACTGCGAGTCGGGCTTGATGCTGACTGCCAGTGGCCGGCCAAGCAACGGATCGGGGTCTCCCAGGCGCCAATTGGTGGGCGCGCCGTCGACGGTGATGCCCTCGACGGCCAATCCGTTGGTGTCGAGCCAGAGAGTGTCGGCGCCGCCATGGTTGACGATGTCGAGGCGGGCCTGGCCGACGAGCTCCTGCCTGCCGAAGTCGACGCTCACGTCGAGGGCGAGGTGCTCGACCGCCGCCTCTTGCGGGCGTGCGTAGGAGTGGATATCTTGCCTGCCAGCCAACTCTGAAGATCCTGACCCGGCGCCCTGCAGCTCGGCAGATGCTGCGGTCAGGGTCAGCCCGGCAAGAATCCCCAGCCAGCCGAGATGATGTCGACGATGCCGTCGGTGGTTCTGATCGTTCGAGGTCTGGTGCATCACGACTCCAGCCGGTTGGCGCGACTCGTCGGGTCGCGAGTTAGGGGTGCTTGGCGATTGCAGACCGCCGATGGCGCAGGCGGCTTCGGGATCGGATGGCGGACAGAAGAGAGGAGCGGCAGGCGGTGCGGGTGCCGTCATTCGGGGCTTGCCGGGGCGGGGCTTGCGAGGGCTGGACGAGGCGCCGCTGACTGATGCCAAAGCGAATCATACCCGTCTCCTCCGGCAAGGGCGGCGTCGGCAAAACGACCTTCGCGGTCAACTTCGCCCTCGCCCTGTCGCGCATGGGCTCGACGGTGCTCGTCGACCTCGACACCGGCACCTCGTCGGTGCGCAACAGCCTGGCCCTCGATTACACCCGTGACCTCTACCACGTGCGACGCAAGGGCGCGACCCTCGCCGACTGCATCACGCGCGTGGGCCCCAAGCTCGATCCGCAGGGCCGCTTCGCCAACTTCGGCGTCATCGCCGGGCCGCGTCACTTCATCAACGAGATCGCCAACCCCGAGGCCGACTTTCGGCGCGAGCTCCAGCAGCAGATCAACAGCCTGCCCGCCGACTACGTGGTGCTCGACCTGCGCGCCGGGCTCGACGCCAACGTGCTCGACTTCCTGCCGTACACCAACTCCGGAATCCTCGTCTTCACGCCGCAGAATCCGAGCGCCACCCTCGCCGCCTCGGACATCGTGAAGGCGATCCTCTTTCGCTCGCTGCGCATCCTGTTCGACGAGAAGTCGAGCTTCTACGAGCTGTCCGGCATGCGCCGCTACCAGCGCATGATCCGCGAGCTGCTCGACCGCGTCGAGGATGTCTACGACGCCGCGCTGCCCAACCTCGACTCGTTCCTGAGCGAGCTCGGCGAGGCCTTCGGCAAGCACCCCATTCTCGAGGTCATCGGCGACACCCTGGATGCGTTCCGCGTCCACTACGTCCTCAACATGTTCAACGGTGTCGAGCAGAGCTACGAGCAGGCGATCGCGCCGTTCGTTCGCAACCTCACCAACCACGTGTCGTCCCGCCTGAACCTGACCCAGCTCGGCTGGGTGGTCGAGGACGAGGGCCTCCACCGCGGCAACTGTGAAGGCGTGCCCCTGCTCTTGCAGGCGGCCGGTGGCAAGGCGGCGCCGACAGCGACGGCAGCGGAGAAGGCCGAGAAGCAGTCGGGTGACCGCGTCCTGGCCGAGCTGGCGAAGCTCGAGTCGAGCTTCCTGGGGATCAAGCGCGAGCCGAAGAAGGCGCCGGTGACGCCGGCGGCGGTCCGCAAGAGCGCCTGGGATGCGCTCGACGCCGGCGACCTGCTGTCCGGCCAGCTGTCGACCCTGCGGACGATGTACACCGACCGTGCCAAGGACGACGTGCGCGACAACTTCACGTACATCGTCTACCGGGCCATGAGCCTGATGGCGCCGCACATGGCGGAGAGCGAGTTCGGCCAGCGGCAGGTGCTGCAGCCCGAGCAGATGTTGAGTTGGTACCTGCGCCGCCAGCAGTTGCTGTAAGCGCCGCGGCATTCCGCGGTCGACGTGGTGGCGGCGGGCTAGGCGCTGCGCTGGTAGGCCGAAGGCCGCAGCAGCCAGCCGGCGGTCAGCAGACGGTTTCTGACTGCCTGGGCGATGGCGATGGCGTTGGCGCCGTCGCCATGCAGGCAGAGAGTGTCGACTTGGCGCGCGGGTTGGCCCGGCGTGGCAACGGCGCCGTCGGTGGCCATGCGCAGGGCCTGCCGGGCCGCCTCCTCAGGTTCGACGATCAGGGCACCCGGCAGCCGTCGATCGCGCAGCGCGCCGCCTGCCTCGTAGCAGCGGTCGACGAAGCCTTCGGCTGCCACCTGCCATCCGAGCTGCCGCCAGCATTCCAGGCCGGGCGATCCAGGAAGTCCGACCAGCACGAGCTCGTGGCTCCAGCTCGCGGCCCCCTCGGCGACCGCTGCCGCCACCTCGGGGTCGTCCGCCGCGGCATGGTAGAGCGCGCCGTGCGGCTTGATGTGTCTCAGCTCGCCACCGAGACTGCGGACGACATGTCCCACGCTTCGCACCTGGCTGGCCACCAGGTCGGCCACCGCCGCCGGAGAGAGCGCGACGGCGAGGCGGCCGAAGCCGTGGCGATCGGCATACGCCGGGTGGGCGCCGATCGCCACCCCGTGCGCCAGAGCCGCCGCGGCGGTTCGCCGCATCGAGTCGAGGTCACCGGCGTGGCCGCCGCAGGCGATGTTGGCCGACGTGACGACCGCCAGCAGCGCGGCGTCTTTGGCGTCGTCGCCTTCGCCGCAGTCGCAGTTGAGGTCGATGGCTCTCACTGGAGGCGTCACTCGAGCTGGCTGCCGCGGGTCTCGGGCAGCAGCCAGATCAGGCCGGCCGCGGCGACGTAGCCGACGGCGGTGGCGGCGAGGGCAGGGCCGAGGCCGAAGCGGCCGGCCAGGGCGCCGATCGCCCAGGGTGCGGCGGCGGACACCGCTCGCCCGGCGTTGTAGCAGAGGCCCTGCGCGCTGGCCCGGATCGACGACGGGAACAGCTCGGCGAGGAGGGCGCCGAAGACGCTCCAGTAGCCGTGCCCGAAAAAACCGAGGAAGGGACCGAGGATCATCAACAGGGTCGTGCTGCTGGCCCCCAGGGCGTAGGCGGGGACCAGGGCGGCCGCCGCCAACACCCAGGCGACGAATACTGGGCGGCGGCCCCAGCGGTCGGCGAGGAGGCCGAAGCTGATGTAGCCGACGAAGGCGCCAACCTGCATCGGCGCGATCCAGGCCAGCGAGCGGACCACTCCGAGACCGGCGCCGCCGGCGGCCTGCGACGTGGCGAGGTAGGTCGGCAGCCAGGTGAAGAGGCCCCAGTAGGCGCACAGCAGTGCGCTGGCAAGGGAAGTGGCGACGACGACGCGGCCGGTGTACGGGGGCAGGAGCATGGTCGTCCAACCCGTTGCTGGCGCGCCGCCGGGGGTGCGGGTCGCGCGCCCGCGCTGCCAGAGCTCGGGTTCGGCGACATCGGCGCGAATCCACAGCACCAGGAGGGCTGGCAGGGCGCCGAGGGCGAACAGCGGGCGCCAGCCCCAGAGCGGCAGGACGAGCGCCGCCAGCGCTGCCGCCAGGAGGTAGCCGAGCGCCCAGCCGGCCTGCATCAGGCCGATTCCCTTGCCGCGGTGGGCCGCCGGCCACGTCTCGGCCACCAGCACCGAGCCGGTGGCCCACTCGCCGGCGAGGCCAAGGCCGACGATGGCCCGCCAGATGCCGAGCTCGATGGCGGTCGAAGCGGTGGCCGACGCGGCGGTCGCCAGCGAGTAGAGGAGGATCGACACCGTCAGCAGGCGGACGCGGCCGTAACGGTCGGCAAGGGCGCCGACGGCGATGCCACCGAACGCCGCCGAGAGGAGCGTCACCGAGGCGAGGGCACCGGCGGTGGTCGCCGACAGGCCGAGGTCCTCCCGAATCGCGGTCAAGGCAAAGGCGTAGAGCATCACGTCGCAGGCATCGAGCATCCAGCCCGCGCCGGCGGCGACCAGCGCCCGCCACTGCGCCGACGTGATCTCGTGCCACCAGGCATGGGCATGGGCGGTCGAGTCGGTCATACGGGGTCTCCCGGAGCTGGGGGTAGCAGAGCGTCGAGCTGAACCGTGAGCGCGCGACAGGCGGCCCAGGCCTCCTCCAAGCTTACCGAGGCGAAGCGCACCGCCGCGCGCGGGCGCAGCTGGCCGAGCGCCGGCAGGTCGGCGGCGATGACGCAGCCGAGCTGAGGATAGCCGCCGGTGGTCTGCTGGTCGATGCCGAGGATGATCAGCTGTCCGTTCGGGGTGACCTGCACCGCACCGAGCGGGGCGCCCGCGGTTGCCAGCTCGTCGGTCGCGTGCGAGGGGCGACGGTGGAGCGCTGGGCCGTTCAGGCGGAGGCCGAGCCGATCGGACGCCTCGCTGACTTCGAAGCTCCAGGCGGCGAGCTCGTCGGTCGCCAGCCAGCCGCACTGCGGGCCGTCGACGAGGCGAAGCTCGGGCGGGAACAGGCGGGCGGCGATGGCGGCGACGGCGCGGTCGGCGAGGCGACGGCGGAGCGGTTCGCCGCTCGGCACGCCGAGGGGGAGGCAGTCCCCCGCCCGTAGCGCGCGACCCTCCAACCCGCCGAGGCCCGAGCGGGCATGCGTCGCTCGGCTGCCGAGCACCGGCGGCGTGGCCACGCCGCCCGCCACGCACAGGTAGGCGCGAGCGCCCTGGCGCGTAGGGCCGACGCGCAGCACGTCGCCGCGGTGGGCGAGCACGCTGGCCCATGGGCAGACCGACTCGACCCCGCCGCCAGCGCGCGCGAGGGTGGCGCCGAAGTCGGAGCCGGTGAGGGCGAACGAGCGGCGGTCGGCGAAGCGGACGGTGGCGCCGACGAGTGTCATCTCGACAGTGGCGGCGTTGTCGTGGTTGCCGACCAATCGATTGCCCAGAGTGTGGGAAAGCGAGTCGGCGGCGCCGCAGGGCGAGACGCCGAGATGCGCCCATCCTGGCCGTCCGAGGTCCTGGACGGTGCTCGCCAGGCCGGGCGCGAGGATCTCGAGGCACGCCCCCTGGGGGGTGACCGCCGCCTTGCCGTACGCCCGGTCCGCGGCGGCGGGCGCCCAGGAGTCGCCCTGCCAGCGCGGTGCGTCGGCAGGCGGCGCGGGATCGGGCGCGGGCACGAAGCGAACCTCGTCCCCGGGAGCCAGGAGGCTCAGCGGTTGTCGTCGCGGATCAAAGAGCACCGTCGGCGTCCAGCCGATGAGGTGCCAGCCACCGGGAGCTGCGAGCGGGTAGACGCCGGTGTGGCTGCCCCCGATGCCGACGCTGCCGGCCGGGACCTGGCGTCGCGGCGAGGGGAGCCGCGGCGTGGCGAGCTCGGCGGGCAGGCCGTCGAGGTAGGCGAAGCCCGGGGCAAAGCCGAGGAAGGCGACGCGGTAGGTCGCTCCGGCGTGGCGCCGCACCACCTCGGCGGGAGACAGGCCATGGTAGGCGGCCACCGCCGCCAGGTCGGGAGCGACCGGAGGTCCGTAGAACACGGGCAACTCGACCGTGGCGGCCGGCGGCGGTTGGTGCCCGCGCGGGGTCGTCAACGCGTGCCGCACGGCCGTCATCAGCGCGCTCGGCGCTACCGCCCGCAGGTCGCAGGTCACCATGACGGTCCTGGCTGTCGGCTGGATGTCCAGCACCCCGTCGAGCGGAGCCGCCGCCAGCGCCCGCCAGGTGGCGAGCACCGCCTGGTCCGGCGTGGTCGTCGCGTCGGGGGCGACGACCAAGGCACGATCGCTGACCCACGCGAGGTGGGGCCGCGGCAGCGGCGGGGCGGCGAGTGGGGCGGTCAGAACTGGAAGCATAGCCTGCGGCTTCGGCAGGCACCCGAGCGAGGCAGGGACTCAGGCCGCTACAATGCGCGGGTCGTCCACCTGCCATGACCGACGATTCCGGCGAGCCGCCCCCGCCCCCTGCGCCTTCGGGTTCTGCCCCGGAGCAGACTCTCTTCGCCGTCTCGGCCGCGGAGGGCGATGCCGATGCGGGCGGCGCGGCGTCGAGCGGCGCCACCCACGAGCTCGTACCCGCCGCCCTGCGTGGCCGCCTGGGCCAGCGGGGGGCGACCGAGGAACCAGTGGCCGCTGAGGCTGCTGGTGAGGAGCCCGCCGACGCGCTGCCCGACCCGGACCACGACGAGGTGCGCATCGGTCACGTCCGCCTCGAGGCGGTGCTCGGCAAGGGCGGCATGGGCCGCGTCTTTCGTGGCTTCGACGAGCTCCTCGAGCGCCCGGTGGCGGTCAAGACGCTGCTGCGCCGTCATCGCACCGGCGTCGAGGTGCGGGCTCGCCTGCGTCGCGAGGCGCGCGTGCTGTCGAAGCTCAACCACCCGCGCATCTGTCAGCTGTACGAGCTGATCGAGACGCCGGCGGCCGACTACCTGGTGCTCGAGCTGGTCGACGGGCGGAGCCTGCGCCAGGTCATCGCCGAGGCCCAAGGCCAGACCGGCCGCGGCAGTGAGCGCCAGCGGCTCGACCTCGCCATGCAGGTGGCGGAGGCGCTGGCCGCCGCGCACCGACGGGGCGTCGTCCACCGTGACCTCAAGCCTGACAACGTCATGGTCACGGCGGACGGCAGCGTCAAGGTGCTCGACTTCGGCATCGCCCGGATGGCGAGCGCCGGGCCCGAGCCCACCGAGGTCGGCACGCCCTCGAGTCCGGGAGTCGCGGCGACGGGAACCGCTCCACCGACCGAGCAACCCCCGTTCCTGACGGTGGCCGGCGCGGTCGTCGGCACCGCTGCCTACATGAGCCCGGAGCAGGCGCGCGGTGAGCCGGTGAGCCCGGCCAGCGACATGTACTCATTCGGCGTCATCCTCCAGGAGCTGTGGACCGGCGCGCCGGTAGCCCCTCTGGGCGCCAACTGGCGGGAGATGGTCAGCGCCGCGGCGGCCGGCCGCACGCCGCCGGTGCTCGGACTACCGCGGGCCCTGAGCGACCTGGTGACACGCCTGCGCTCGGCGGATCCGGGCGAGCGCCCGAGCGCTGGTGAAATGCTGCGGGCGCTGGCGGGACTGCGCGCCAGGCCGCGGCGCCGGCTGGCCGCCGCCGCCGTGCTCGCGCTCACCTTGGCGGTGGCCGGTGGGGTGGCCAAGTACACCGTCGACCTGCGCGCCGCGGAGCGCAGGTCGAGCGAGGCGCGCGCGCAGGCGGAGACCCTGGTGAGCTTCCTGATCGAGGACCTCCACCGCGGCCTCGAGCCGCTCGGACGTCTCGACCTGATCGAGCAGGTGGCGCGCAAGTCGCTGGCCTATTTCGAGGCGCTGCCGCCGGGCAGTCTGGCGGCAGCCGGCGCGCGACCGGCGATGGCCCTGCGCAGCGTCGGCGAGGTGCTGGCGGCGCGCGGCGACGTCGCCGGGGCGCTCGAGGCGTTCGAGCGGGCGTTGGCCAGCGATCGCCAACGGCTGGCCGAGCTGCCGACGGATCCCGAGCGCCGGTCGGCCGTCGCCACCGATCTGAGCAAGATCGGGGGCACCCTCGATGACCGCGGCGAGCTGCAACTGGCCGATGGTCGGCTCATCGAGGCGCAGGAGCTCCTCGAGGGCCTGGTCGCCGAGGAGCCGGCGGTTGCCCGCTGGCGGCTCGCGCTCGCCGACCTGCTGGTCGACGACCGCGCTCAGCTGGCACGCAAGATGGGCGAGGTCACGGCGGCCCAGGCGAATCTTGCCCGCGCTCTCGAGCTGCTCGGTGAGGGGCAGGGCCCTGGCAGCTCGGTGCCCGTCGAGGTACTCGAAGCGACGGCCGAGGCGCACTATGCCTGGGGCATGATCGCGCTCTACGACGAGGGCGATGCCGCCGTCGGCGCCGACCACTACGGCACCGCCGTCCTGTTCTACGAGGACCTGGCGCGACGCGAGCCGACGCGTCCCCGCTGGCGCTATCGGCTGGCCGTCCTACGTGGTCAGGGCCTGTGCCGCGCCTATGTCGAGCTCGGCCGGCAGGCCGAGGCCCTGGTCAGCTGCGCCAAGGCGCGCGGCATCCTCGACCAGCTGGTCCAGGAGGACCCGACCAACGGTCGCTGGGCTTTCGCCGACTTGTGGGAGCACATCCGCGGCGGCCAGCTGCTGCGCGAGACCGACAACGTCGACGCCGCGCTCGCCGAGTACCGCGACGCCATCGAGCTCGGCGAGCGGCTGGTGGCCCGCGCCCCCGGGATGCGCGACTGGCAGACCGGCCTGGCGGCGGCGCACAGCGAGGCCGCGGACGTGCTGGCGGAGCGCGGGGCCTGGGCGGAGGCGCTAGTCAGCTTCCGTCGGGCAGCCGCCATCCTCGACCTGGTGGCGCGCCGCGACGCCAGGGACGTCTACTCGCAGGCCGACCTTGCCGAAAGCCAGCTCGCGCTGGGGGACGCTCAGGCGAAGCTCGGCGATGTGGCCGGTGCCCGCAAGAGCTATCAACGGGCAGAGGACGCCTGCGGGCGGCTGAGCGGCATGGCGGGCTCGAGCTCGTCGCGAAACCAGGTCGGCCACCTCGAGGCTGAGCTCGGGCGTCGCTGGCTGCGGCAGGGGGAGGCTCCGCGCTCGCGTGCCCTGCTGGCGACGGCGGCGAGCCGCCTGGCGGCGCTGCGCGTCGAGGGTAAGGCCGACGCGCAGGGCTTGGAGAGCGAGGCCCTGGCCTGGCTACTGCTCGCCAACCCTGCGAGCGCGACGCCGGCCCTCGAGACGCTGCTGGCCGACGGTTGGCAGATCTCCGAAGCGGAGCCCGAGCTGGCGACCTTGATGCGGAGCTATCAGCTGCCGGCGAAGCTGTAGCGCAGCCCGACCGTCAGAGCGTGGGTGCCGAGGCGGCCCTCGGTGCCGGCGATCGTCAGACTGCGGGCGCCCCGCGTGCGGACGATGAGCGCCGAGCCGGCGTCGGTGGTCACCGGGCCAAGGTCGCTGTAGCGGTAGGCGAAGTCGAGGGTGAGTCGCGGCGCGCAGCGATAGCCGACGCCGGCCGCGGCCTGCCAGGCGAGGTTCGTCGTCGTCCCGTCGGGGGTCAGCGTGATGGCCTGCGCGCCGAGTCCTGGGAAACGGTAAAGCATGCGGTCGAGCTGATTGCGGGCGGCCCCCAGGCCGGCGCCGACGAACGGTTGCCAGCGCTCGCCGGCGATCGCGAAGGTGCGGCCGAAGTCCCAGTAGAGGAGGGCCAGGGCGGCGGTCGAGCGCAGATCCGCGGACACCGGCTCCTCGCCCGCGACGCCGGGGAAGTTGGCCTCGCCAGTAAACCCGAGATCGGGCAGGGAGCTCACCGCGAGCTCGCTGCGCCAGGCCGGGTGCCACTGCCAGCCGACAGCGAGCGTGTAGCTCGGCGAATCCCCGAAGCCGCCGCGCGCGCCGAGCGGCCGCCCGTCACGACCGGCGCCGCAGCCGAACAGCGCAGGTGGCGTCCGCTGGCCACAGTCGGGATCGCGGAAGGTGGTGTCGGCGGTCAGCGCGGAGCCGCCCTCGACCCGCAAGGACCAGCTGGCGGCGACCGCGGGCAGGGAAGGCGCGAACGCGGAGAGGACAAGGGCACAGGCGAGGGCGGAGGGATGGTGGCGCATGAGGTGGCGGATCTTGCCACGCGGCCGGGGCGGTGCCCGCTGTTTGGTAGACTGGCGGGATGCGCGAGCCCGAAACACCGCTTCTTGCCGGCCCCGTGGCCGGGCCGCCGGGCCCTCGACCCGGCGCTGGCCGCCGCGTCGGCATGATCAGTCTGGGCTGCCCGAAGAATCTGGTCGACAGCGAGATCATGCTCGGCGAGCTGCGCCGCCAAGGGCACGACATCGTCACCTCGATCGACGACGCCGAGACCGTCATCGTCAACACCTGCGCGTTCATCGACGAAGCCAAGCAGGAGTCGATCGACACCATCCTCGAGATCGCGGGCCGGCGCAGCGAGGGCAAACGTCTGCTGGTGGCCGGCTGCATGGTCAACCGGCACGGCACCGAGCTGGCCGCCGAGATCCCCGAGATCGACGGCTTCATCTCGTTGGACCAGCTGCGGGCGGTCGGCCAGCTGGTCGAGCTCGGCGGCGGCCCGCCGCTGCCGGCGCCCTCGCACATGGTGTTCGACCACACCGCGCCGCGCCTGCTGACGACGCGCGGCTACGCCTACCTCAAGGTCGCCGAGGGCTGTAACAACCCCTGTACCTTCTGCGCCATCCCGCAGTGGCGTGGGCGGTTCCGCAGCCGGACCATCGACAGCCTGGTGGCCGAGGCGCGGTCGCTCGCTGACCAGGGCATCGTCGAGCTCTGCCTCCTGGCCCAGGACACCACGCGCTACGGTGAGGATCTCGGCCTCGGCAAGCACGGCCTCCTGAAGCTGGTCGAGGCGCTGCTGCGCGAGACGTCGATCCCCTGGCTGCGTTTCCTCTACGCCTACCCGACGACCCTCGACGAGGATCTGTTGCGCCTGATGGGCAGCGAGCGGCGCTTCGTGTCGTACATCGACATGCCGCTCCAGCACTCGCATCCCGATCTGCTCAAGGCGATGCGCCGCGGCGGCAGCGCCGTCGGGTACTTGCGCCAGCTCGAGAAGGCGCGTCGTCATGCGCCCGACGTCTTCTTGCGCACCACCTTCATCGTCGGTTTCCCCGGCGAGTCGGAGGCCCACTTCGATCACCTGCTCGAGTTCGTGCGCGAGGCCCAGTTCGACCACCTCGGCGCCTTCGTCTACAGCCCGGAAGACGGCACGCCATCCGCCGCGCTGCCCGGACGGGTGCCCAAGGGAACGGCCCGCCGCCGCCATCGCCAGCTCCTCGAGGCGCAGGCGCCGATCGCCCTTGCCCGTCGCCAGCGGCTGGTCGGGCAGGTGCTCGAGGTGCTGGTCGAAGGGGTTTCCGCCGAGTCCGACCATCTGCTCACCGGCCGGCATCACGGCATGGCCCCGGACATCGACGGCCAGCTGCTGATCAACGACGGCAGCGCGCCCGCCGGCACCCTGGTGGCGGTCGAGGTCACCGCGGCCCACCCGGTCGACCTCGTGGGGCGCGTCGTCGGCCCGCCTGGCGTCCCCGGCGTCGTGTTGGCCGAGGACGTCGACGTTGAGCCGGCGCGGCCGGGCTCGCCGCCCGCCACGCCGCTGCCGTCGATGCTCGCCGCCGTGCGACGCGAGCGCCAGGCGGCCACCGTCGGCGAGGATTCCCGACGCGCATGATCGTCGTCCAGGACGCGCTTCAGGAGAGCGACCTGCCCAAAGGCGGCGTCGTCACGATCGGCAACTACGACGGCGTGCACCGTGGCCAGCAGGCGGTACTCGAGCGCGTGGTCGAGCGCGCCCGGGCGCTGGGCGGCCCGGCGGTCGCCGTCACCTTCGACCCGCACCCGCTCGCCATCCTCCGCCCGGAGGCGGCGCCGAGTCGGCTCACCACCGACGCGCAGAAGGAGCAGCTGCTGGCGGCCGCGGGCATCGATACCCTGCTGGTCGTGCGCTTTACGCGCGAGGTGGCGCGACTGCCGGCGTCGCTGTTCGTGCGGGACTTCCTCCACCGCGGTCTGGCTCTGCGCGAGATCTACGTCGGCGAGCAGTTCGCCTTCGGGCACAAGCGCGAGGGGACGCTCGCGATGCTGGCCGAGATGGGCGGGCGATTGGGCTTTGCGGCCGGCCCCGTCGACGAGGTGATGTGGCGAGGCGAGCGGATCTCGTCGTCACGCATTCGGCAGGCGCTCGCCGCCGGGCGCGTCGAGGACGCCCGCGAGATGCTCGGCCGCCCCTACGTGATCACCGGTGTCGTTGCCCGCGGCGACCGCATGGGCAAGAAGCTCGGCTGGCCGACGATCAACGTCGTGCCGGAGCAGAAGCTGATCCCCGCCGACGGCGTCTACGCCTGCCGGGTGGCGGTGGCGAGCTTCCCGTCGCGCTTTGCCTGCGCCACCAACATCGGCACCCGGCCGACGGTTTACGAGTCCTATTCGCGGGTGGTCGAGGGCCACATCCTCGACTTCAGCGCCAACGTCTATGGCGAACGGGTCGAGCTCGAGGTGTTCGCGCGCCTGCGCGACGAGCGGGTGTTCCCGACGGTGATGGATCTCGCGGCGCAGATCGGTCGCGACGTCGACGCCACCCGAGAATTCTTTGCCAAGGAAAGACGTTTGCAGTCTCAGGGAGTGGATCTTCAATCATGAGTGACAAGACCTTTGTCGTCAGTGACACCAATTTCGAGCAGGAAGTCCTGAAGTCGGAGCAGCCGGTATTGGTGGATTTCTGGGCCCCCTGGTGCGGGCCCTGTCGGATGGTGGCGCCGGTGCTCGATCAGCTGGCCGAAGAGATGAAGGGCAAGGTCCGTGTGGCCAAGCTCAACGTCGACGACAACCAGCGGATCGCCAGCCAGTTCCGGGTGTCGAGCATCCCTACCTTCATCCTGTTCAAGGGCGGTATGCCGGCGGATCGGATGATGGGCGCGATGCCGAAGAGCGCCTTCGAGAGCTTCATCAACCGCAACGCCTGACCCTTGCAGACTCCACGACGGCCGCTGGCCACCGGACCCGACTTCGTCCGGGCGGTCAGCGGCCGACTCGTTGCCGGGCTCGGCGAGCTCGACGCCCAGGCCCTGGTGGTGCTGGCGAAGTCGAGCCGCGACCCCGACCTCGGCGCCTTCATCGGGCCGGTGAAGCTCGGTGGAGGGGTGCTCGTGGTGCCGCGCCCGCGCGGCGGCGAGCCGCTGCGGCCGCGTCTGGGCTTCCTGACGCCGATGGAGCGCGACGAGGCCGCAGCGAGCGGGCTCGATCTCCTTTCGCCTGCCGATCTCGACGTCGAGCGCTGGGCGCGCCAGACGCCGGACGCAGGTGTCTTCCTCGCCAACGTCGTTTCGCGCGCGCTCCAGCTCACGGCGGTGATGCCGGGCCGCCTGGCACTCGCCGGCAGCCACGCCGCCGGCACCGTGGTCGCCGCGAGCGAGGAGCTGCGGCGCGATGGCTGGCAGCTCACCAGCGGCTCGGAGCTGGTGCGCCGTCTGCGCCGTCAGAAAACCAGCGGCCAGCTGCTCGAGGCCGGGCGGGCCGCCCGGGGTGTGGTGACCGCCTTCTTTCGTGCCGCCGAGCTCCTGGCAGCGACCACGGATCACGAGGGCGAGCTCTGGCTCGCTGGCGAGCGGCTCACCGTCCGCCGACTGCGCGATGAGATCGCCGTCGAGCTGGCGCGTGCCGGGCTCGAGCAGCCCGAGGGCAACATCGTCGCCCCGGCGGAGGAGGGCGCGGTCCCGCACTCGCGCGGCACCGACGAGCGGGTGCTGCGCAACGGCCAGTCGCTGGTGGTGGACCTCTATCCCAGGGGCTTCCTGTTCGCCGACTGCACCCGTACGTTCTGCGTCGGGAGGGCGCCGGAGGGGCTCGTGCGGGCCCACGCCGCCGCCCTCGCCGCCCTGCGGCTGGCCCGCCAGCGGGCAACCGTCGGGGCGAGCGGCTGGGAGCTGCAGGTGGCGGTCTGCGAGGCCCTCGCGGCGCACGGCTATGCGACGCCGGTGACCCATCCCGGGACGCTCTCCGGCTACGTCCACGGCCTGGGTCACGGCGTCGGCACCGAGCTGCACGAGCTGCCCAGCTTCGGGCGCACCGCCGCGGGTGACGACGGCCGCCTAGCGGCCGGCGACGTCTTCACGCTGGAGCCAGGGATCTACGAGCCGGAGGCAGGTTACGCCGTTCGGCTCGAGGATCTGGTGGCGCTCGACGAGGGCGGTGCGCTCGTCGACCTCACGCCGCTGCCGTACGACCTGGATCCGCGATCCTGGACCGTCTGACGCGGGGAGATCAGTTCCAGATTCGCTTCCACCAAGGGTCCTTCTTGCCAGGCGGTACGGGCTCGTCGCTGCCGCCCATCTTGGCGTGGATGCTGGCGAGGTCCCAGCCGGTGAGCGAAGCCAGGGTCTCGGCCTGACGCGCCTCGCGCTCGCGGACCGAGCGCTGATACTCCGGCATTGCGTCGCAGGTGTTCTTGCCGCGCCAAGGGTGCCGCAGGATGTAGCGGCCCTGGAAGTTGCCGCGGTCGCCGGTGGCCTGGAACACCAGATCCTCGGGGAAATGCGCCGCGTCGTAGCGGACGTGCAGCCGACTGACGAAGACGTCCACCGGACCGCCGGTCGGCGGCATGGGCCCGCGGATCGCAGGGTTCACCCACCGGCCGTCGCCGCCACCGCCGCCGTCGAGCCAGAAGACGCCGAGCTGACGCAGCTCGTCCGCAGACAACGGGTCGGCGGCGCAGGGGTCGCACCAGCCCATGTCCCACGCGTATTCGAGGAACACCACCGACATGTTCTCGCGGTCCGTGGCGCGGCTGAACATCGCCTTGTAAAAGTCACCGAACTCCTCCTTCACGAACTCGGGGACCTCGGCGTCGCTGGGCAGGCGGACGGTGCGGTAGTTCGTCGTCTCCACCCGGCCCTGGCGGGACAAGGCGTAAACGAAGAGCTCCTGCGGGCCGTCCGCGTTCACCGTGCCGAGGCGGACCGGCAGCATGAACTTGGGGCTCTCGAAGGCCATCTGGAGAGGGCGTAGATAGGTGAGCCCGAGCTTGCCCTGCTCCTTCAGGTTGACCTTGGCGACGAAGAAGCGCATCCCCTGGTTCAAGTAGCTGGTGAGGATCGACGACGCGCCGTTCGGAATGCGGTAGCCGTTCTCGCGCAGCCAGGTTTCGAGTCCGGAGCTCTCCTTGGCCGACAGGATCAGGATGTCGTACTCGCCGACCGTGTACTGCGCCTCGATGGTGACCCCAAGGCTCTTGGCGCGGCGCTCCATGTCGGCTGCGGCACCCGCTGGTGCGGGAGCTTGCGCGGCCATCGTCTCGTACATCACCCGCGGCGCGCAGGGGTCCTCATCGAAGTACTCGACCAGCCGTGGTGAGGTGTAGGCGTCGAGATGCTCGATCAGCGCGCGGTCGCCGACGTGGATCTGCTCGCGCTCGAGGAATGTCGGCACCGGGATGACGATGGCGAAGTCGCGGGCGTCGCCGCGGTAGTCGTTGGCCATGGTGAGGACGGTGCGGTTGTCGTCGCGCACCAGGACCACCTGCGACGCCTTGTTGAACAGCTTGGTGTCGGCCTTCGCCACGTAGAAGCCGCAGAAGGCCTGGGCCGGGGCGACGGCGACGAGGGCGCCAAGAACGATGACGCCGGCGACGGCGCGAACCGACAGGGCGGGCGAGAGGTCACGCGGGTGGGGCATAGGTGCTCCATTTGGGAGGTGACGAGGTCGGGAGGTGTCGAGGCGTCCGGTGGTCGGTCGGTCCCAGCCGAAGCGGCGACCGGGGAAGAGGCGATCGAGGAGGGGGGTCAGCAGCGAAACCGCGGCGAGCGACCACAAGAGCCCGTTGGTATGGAACAGGCGAAACTGCCAGTACCAGGCGCCGACGGCCACCAGAATGGCGAAGACCACCCGTCCGGCGCGCGCGTCGGGTGTGCTCCGCGGGTCCGAGATCATGTGAAACGCGAAGAGGACGAGCGCGCCGCTCGCCAGACGATGGAGCGGGATGGTCAGCGGCTCGCCGACCCACAGCGACCGGCCGACGAGCAGGGCCACCCAGGTGGCGAGGAAGGCCAGGGTCACGTCGCTGCGCGCCGAGCGGTGGACGACCAGGCTGCCGACGCCGGCCATCAGGAAAGCGACGAACGCCGGGTTGCCCCACTGGCCGGGCGACACCCAGACGCGATCGGTCACCAGCAGGAGGGCGACGATGGCCAGATTGGTCGGATTGAAGACATGCTTGCCGCCGACCCGGAGGACGAACTTACTGGCGATGGCAATCACCGCGGCGAGGGCCGCCCACGCCAGGTGGTCGGTGCGCAGCAGCAGACAGAGCGAGAGGCAGGAGATGAGCGGCGAGAGAGGGTCGAAACGTGGCAGTCGGACCAGGTGTCCGGCGACGAGTTGGGTCAGCAGGCCGACCCCGATGATCACCGCTGCCTGCGGCAGGGAGATCGCGAAGTCCAGGGCCAAGACGCCATAGACGAGAAGGCTGCCGAGGACCACGATCTGGTACCACCGGGGGTCCCAGGCGGGGCGGGGCGCCATCGCAGGGTTGGGAGGCTGGTCCACGTGACTCATGTCGATGTTAGACCCCACCCGGCCTCGAAAGGAAACCGCTGAACCAGCGGATATCATCACGGACCGCCATCCGCCGTCGCGCGACACGAGGAATCCCCATGCAGAACTACGAGAAGCTCGGCGTCTTCTACCTCGGACGCCCCCACGATCTCAGCACCAAGAAGACCTCGCCCGAGCCGCTCCTCTACGACTCGAAGGACCTGCTCACCCACGCCATGTGTGTCGGCATGACCGGCAGCGGCAAGACCGGCCTCTGCCTGTCGTTGCTCGAAGAGGCTGCCATGGACGGCATTCCAGCGCTCGTCATCGACCCCAAGGGTGATCTCGGCAACTTGCTGCTGACCTTCCCGGATCTGTCGCCTGCGGACTTCAAGCCGTGGGTGAACGGCGACGAGGCCGCCCGCAAGGGTGTCGACCTCGAGACCTTCGCCGCGCAGCAGGCCACGCTCTGGCGTGACGGTCTGGCGCGCTGGGATCAGGACGGCGAGCGCATTCGCCGCCTGCGCCAGGCCGCCGACTTCGCCATCTACACCCCCGGCAGCGAGGCCGGCCTGCCGGTGTCGATCCTGGCCAGCTTCGCCGCGCCGCCGGCTGCCCTGCGTGACGACGCCGACGCCCTGCGCGATCGCGTCAGCTCGACCGCCACCAGCCTGCTCGGTCTGCTGGGCATCGACGCCGACCCGATCCGCAGCCGTGAGCACATCCTGATCGCCCGCCTGCTCGACGCCGCCTGGCGCGCGGGGCGCGACCTCGACCTCGCGAGCCTGATCGCCGGTATCCAGTCGCCGGGGTTCGACCAGATCGGGGTCATGAAGCTCGACGACTTCTTCCCCGGCAAGGACCGCTTCGCACTGGCGATGGGGCTCAACAACCTGCTGGCAGCGCCGGGCTTCGAGGCCTGGATGAAGGGCACGCCGCTCGACGTCGACCAGTTGCTCTACGACCGGACGGGGCGGCCCCGGGTGGCGATTTTCTCGCTGGCGCATCTTTCCGACGTCGAGCGCATGTTCTTCGTCTCGTTGCTGCTCAACCAGACGCTGTCCTGGATGCGCGGCAAGAGCGGCACGACGTCACTGCGGGCGCTGCTGTACATGGACGAGATCTTTGGCTTCCTGCCGCCGGTCGCGAACCCGCCGTCGAAGCTGCCGTTCCTGACTCTGCTCAAACAGGCCCGCGCCTTCGGTCTCGGCCTCGTGCTGGCGACCCAGAACCCCGTCGACCTCGACTACAAGGCGCTGTCGAACATCGGCACCTGGCTGCTCGGCCGGCTGCAGACCGAGCGTGACAAGAACCGCGTGCTCGACGGGCTGGAGGGGGCGAGCGGCGGGCGGGACTTCGACCGCGAGAAGCTGAGCAACCTCCTGTCGGCGCTCGACAAGCGGATCTTCCTGCTGCACAACGTCCACGACGACGGCCCCGAGGTGTTCGAGACGCGGTGGGCGATGTCGTACCTGGCCGGCCCGTTGACCCGACCCCAGATCAAGATGCTGATGGATCCGGCCCGCGGGGCGACCCAGGGCGGCGGGGCGACGTCCACCGCAGCGACCCCGTCGGCGCAGGTTGCCGGGACGGGCACGGCCGCCGCGGCAACCCAGCCAAGCACCGGCGCCGGCGCGCGCCCTCTGTTGCCGCCCGAGGTGGTGCAGGTCTTCCTGCCACCGCGGCAGCGTGGCGCACAGCTGGCCTATCGGCCCAAGTTGGTGGGGCTGGCGGCGGTGCACTACGAGGGGGCGGCGCAGGCCGAGGAGGTGGCCCTGCTGGGCACCGTCGCCGATGGCCCGGTGGCCTTCGACTGGACCAGCGCCGACGTGGTCGACGTGCGGGCGGACGACCTCGAGCGCGAGCCGCGGCCGGGTGCCACCTTTGCGTCAGCGCCGGCGGCGGCGGGCGTGGCCCGCAACTACCCGCTGTGGCAGAAGGACCTGGTCGACACCCTGGTGCGCACCAGCCAGCGCCAGGTGTTCAAGAGCCGGACCCTGGGTGAGGTGTCGACACCCGGCGAGAGCGAACGAGACTTCCGGATCCGCATCAGCGACGCCCTCAGGGTCGAGCGCGACCAGCGCGTCGACGCCTTGCGTCGCAAGTACGCGCCGAAGCTGCAGACCCTGGGTGACCAGCTGCAGCGCGCGGCGCAACGGGTGGAGAAGGAGAAGGCGGAGGCCAGCAGCAAGAAGCTCGACGCCATGATGACCGTCGGCTCGACCATCTTCGGGGCGCTGTTTGGGCGCCGACGCATGTCGACGACGATCAACCAAGCGACGACGGCTGCCCGTCGGTTTGGCACCAGTTCCAAGGAATCGGCCGACGTCGACCGGGCGGAGGACAGCGTCGAGACCCTGCAGCAGCGTCTCACCGCACTCAACGGCGAGATCGAGGCGGCGGTGGCTGAGCTGACTGCCTCCCTAGACCCCGCTGGCGAGACGCTCGAACGCCTGAGCTTGCGGCCGAAAAAGGCCGACGTCGAGGTGCGGCTGGTCGCGCTGGCGTGGGATCCTGTCTAGGCGTCTAGCCCGCGACCCGAGTCTCGTGGCCTGGCCGGCGACGTCGCTCCAGCTGCTCATGGACGGCGCGCAGCAGCGCCGCCGGCTCGAAGGGCTTGGCCAGGAAGCCCGCGCCCTCGTTGACCAGGCCCGGGACACCAGGGCGATCGGCGTAGCCCGAGAGCAGCAGCAGGCCGACATCGGGCGCGCGCTCGCGCAGCCGCAGCGCCAGCTCGGCACCGCCCATGCGCGGCATCAGCACGTCGGTGACCAGGAGGTCGACGGGTTGCGCCGCGGCGTCGAGGCGGGCGAGCGCGTCGATGCCGTCGTTGGCGACCAGGACCTGGTAGCCGGCATGCACCAGGATACGCTCGAGGAGAGCGCGCACCGCCGGCTCGTCCTCGACCACCAGCAGGGTGGCAGGCTGCTCCAGGATCGCCGTCGGCGGCGGCGCGGTGTCACCCTCGAGGCCGGGCCGCGCACGCGGCAGCCGGACGCGGATCGTCGTGCCGACGCCCGGCTCACTGTCGACGCCAATCGCACCGCCGGCACCGTCGACGATGGCGCGGCAGGTCGCCAGGCCGAGGCCGATGCCCTTGCCGACCGCCTTGGTGGTGAAGAAGGGCTCGAAGATGCGCTCGCGGAGCTCGGGCGGGATGCCGGCGCCGGTGTCGGCCATCCGGATCTCGACCGCGTCCTCTGCTGGGAGATTGTCGGCGGTGCAGGTGATGGTGCCGCCCTCCGGCATGGCATCGCGGGCGTTGACCCCGAGGTTGACGATCAGCTGCTGGAGTTGCCCAGGGTCGACGCGGACCGGCCAAATGTCCGGTGCCACGCGCAGATCGAGCTTGACGTCCTCGCCGAGCAGCCGCGCCAGGGTGCGCGCCAGGCTGGGCAGCTCGCGACCGAGGCCGAGGAGTCGCGGTTGCTTGATCTGGCGTGGTGACAGCGCCAGCAGCTGATGCGTCATGTCGGCCGCGCGCGTCGAGGTCTCGAGGATGACGTCGACGTCGCTGGCGCGGGGGTCTCCCGGCTCGAGGCTGCTCCGCAGGGTGTGCGCGTAGCCGATGATCACCGTCAGCAGGTTGTTGTAGTCGTGCGCGATGCCGCCGGCCAGTCGCCCGAGCGCGGCCATCTGCTGCGCGTTGCGCAGCTGCTCGGCGGCGGCGGCGCGCTGTTGGGCGTCAGCGGCGAGGGCCTCGCGCATGGTCTCGAGCGATGCTGACAGCTCGTTGACCTCGAGGATGCGCGAGGTCACCGGGGCCTTGGGTGATAGGTCGAGGGCCGCGATGCGCTTGCTGCGCTCAGCCAGCGCCTTGAGCGGTCGGGAGAAGCCCCGCGACATGGCGCCGGAGAGCGCCGCGGCCAGCGCAAGGCCGGCGAGGGCGAGGATGGCGACGGACCTCTCGCTGCCGCCAACGCGGTGCTCGAGGTCGGACTCGGGCAGGAGCACGCCGGTCCAGAAGCCACGGCCGGTCCCCAGCGGGAAGCGGCGAAAGCTGGCCCACATGGGGCCCTCCGAAGCCTCCAGCCGGAACGGTCCGCGCTCGTCGTCGCCTTGACCCCGGCTCCAGGCAGCCGCGGCGGCGGCCATCCCAGGCACACCGAGCTCGGCGATGGGCCGCAGCTCCGAGGTCGCACGGGCCGATGGGTCGGCGAAACGGGGATCGGCCGGCAGCCCGACCACCCGACCGTCGTCGGTGAAGACGAAGACCTGGCCATGGGGCGTCGGGCGGTGGCTGCGGGTGAACGCGCTGATGTCGTCGAGCAGCACGTCGTAGGCGACGACCACCAGCTCGCCGTCCGGATCGCGGGCCGCGATGCTGGCCGAAATCCCGGGCGTCTTACTGGTGAACAGGGCGTAGATGTCGGTCCAGGCGACCGCCGCCGCCCCCACCGTCAGTAGCTCGGCCGGGGTGCGCTGGCGGAACGCGGCGAGGGCGGCGACATGCCAGGGCCTGGCCTTGGGGTCGTAGCCGGGCAGCTCGAGCTCGAAGCGAGCGAGAACGCTCGCGGCGTCTGGAGCGAGCACCGTCCAGCGGCTGCGCGCGCCCCAACTGTTGGGGCGGAAATCACGGGTGAAGAACTGTAGGACTCCGGGAACCGGCGCCGGCAGGGCGGCACGGTGGTCCGCGATCAGCGGTGACGATAGTGCCAGCTGGCCGTAGCGCATGATCAGGAACTGGTAGCCACTCGCGTCGCTGACCATCATCGAGCCCGACTGCGGCAGCTGTTCGAGGCCAGGCAACAGCAGGCGAACGAGCGACTCGGGCTGGTAGCGCTCGACGAGGCCGCGAGTCACCAAGCCATGGTCGAGGAGCAGGGCGCGCTCGACGGGGGAGAAGAGGTCGGCCAGGCGCCGCTCGGCCGCGGCGTGGGTCTCGGCGGTGATCTGGCGCGAGAGGTCGTCGACCACGCGCTGGGTGTGCCACAGCTCGACACCCAGCGTGCTCGCCGAGACGAAGAGCACCAGGGCGGCGAAGGCAAGGAGCAGGCCGCGCCCGATCGGCAGGTCGCGCTCGGCCGGCGGAGCGCCGTCGCGGGTGCTGGCCACGGGGCTCATGGCGGCATCGGGCGCCTGGTTTAGCGCTCGACCCAGTAGTTCGGCGCTTCCTTGGTGATCACCACGTCGTGCGCATGGCTCTCCTTGAGCCCTGCAGCGGTGACGCGGACGAAGCGCGCCTTGGTGCGCAGCTCGCTGATCGAGCCGCACCCAGCGAGGCCCATGCCCGAACGCAGGCCACCCGTCAGCTGGGGCAGCATGGTGTGGACGCTGCCCTTGTGCGGCACCATGCCCTCGATGCCCTCGGGCACCAACTTGGAGAGCGAGCCGCTACCCTCCTGGAAGTAGCGGTCGGCACTGCCCTTGGCCATCGCCGACAGCGAGCCCATGCCGCGGTAGGCCTTGTAGGTGCGGCCCTGGTAGAGGATGGTCTCGCCCGGGCTCTCTTCCGTGCCGGCGAACAGGGAGCCGATCATCACCGCGTGGGCGCCGGCGGCGATCGCCTTGCTGACGTCACCGGAGAACTTGATGCCACCGTCGGCGACCACCGGCACGCCGGCCTCGGCGGCGACGCGGGCGCAGTCCATGACGGCGGTGATCTGCGGCAGCCCGGCGCCGGTGACCACCCGGGTGGTGCAGATCGAGCCCGGCCCGATGCCCACCTTGATGGCGTCGGCGCCGCGCGCCACCAGCTCGCGCGTCGCCTCGGCAGTGGCCACGTTGCCGACCATGATCCGCACCTCCGGAAACGCCTCACGGAGCCGAGAGAGGGCATCGAGCACGCCCCGACTGTGGGCGTGCGAGGAGTCGAGGACCAGGACGTCGACCTTGGCGTCGACCAGGGCGCGCGCGCGATCCAGGTAGTCGCCGGCGGCGCCGACCCCGGCGCCGACGCGCAGGCGCCCGAGCTCGTCCTTGCTGGCGGTGGGGTATTGGATCGCCTTCTGGATGTCCTTGACGGTGATCAGGCCCTTGAGCCCGCCGTCGCGGTCGACCACCAGGAGCTTCTCGATGCGGTGCTTGTGCAGCAACGCCTTGGCCTCGTCGAGGGTGGTGCCTTCGGCGACGGTGACCAGCTCCTCGCGGGTCATCAGCTCACCGACGGTGCGCGCCAGATCGGTCTCGAAGCGCAGGTCGCGGTTGGTGAGGATGCCGACCAGGTGACCTTGCGAGTCGGTGACCGGGATGCCCGAGATCTTGTAGCGCGCCATCACCTCGAGCGCCTCGTGGATCTTGCGCTCCGGCTGGATGGTGACCGGGTCGACGATCATGCCGGCCTGACTGCGCTTGACGCGGTCGACCTCTTCGGCCTGGGCGGCGATCGGCAGGTTCTTGTGGATGACGCCGAGACCGCCCTCCTGGGCCAAGGCGATCGCCAGCCGCGACTCGGTGACGGTGTCCATCGCCGCCGAGACCACCGGGATGTTGAGCGTGATGCCGCGGCAGACCTCGGTCGACAGGTCGACCTGGTTGGGATGCACCTCCGACAGGCCGGGAACGATCAGGACGTCGTCGAAGGTCAGGGCCAGGGGAATCTCGTGCTCGTGCATCGGCGTGCTCTCCGGTTCAGTTCGTTACGGTCCCGACTGGGTCTGTCGCTCGTCCTCGGCCTGAGGTCAGCCAGTCGATGCGTCGGCGCCGTGGCACTTCTTGTACTTCTTGCCCGAACCGCAGGGACAGAGGTCGTTACGACCCACCTTGGGCAGCCTCTTGACCGTCGACGTCACTGGCGCGGCGGACTTCGGCGGCGCGCTGAAGGTCAGCTGCTGCGGCGGAGGCGGCGCCATCCGACGCTTGCGCTCGGCTTCCATCTGCTCCTCCGACACCGGCTCGATGCGGAACAGGGTGCGGATGATCGAGTCCTCGATACGGTCCTTCATCGCCTGGAAGAGGTCGAAGCTCTCGCGCTGGTACTCCTTGAGCGGGTCCTTCTGCCCATAGGCCCGCATGCCAATGCCCTCCTTCAGGTGGTCGAGGGCGAGCAGGTGGTCCTTCCAAGCGTTGTCGACCGTCCGCAGCATGACGTCGCGCTCGAGCATGCGCATGAGCTCGGCGCCCAGACGCTCGTGCTTCTCGTCGTACTTGGCCACGACGACGGTGCGGAGCGTGGCGGCCAAGTCGTCGGCTCCCAGACTGTCGAGGTCGGGCACGGCCTGATGCACGTCGATGTTGAAGTAGGACAGCATGTCCGTCGCGAGCTCGCTGAGATTCCAGTCGCCCGGGTCGGCCTTTTCGGGGCAATGGTTGTGGAGCATCAGCTCCAGCAAGTCGTCGACCACCTTGAAGACGTAGTCCCGCTGCTCCTTGCCGACGAGGATGTCCTTGCGCAGCGTGTAGATGGCCTCCCGCTGCTTGTTCATCACGTCGTCGTACTCGAGCAGGTGCTTGCGCATCTCGAAGTTGCGGCCCTCGACCTGGAGCTGAGCGCGCTCGATCGAGCGGCTCACCATCCGATGCTCGATGGCCTCGCCCTCTTCCATGCCGAGGCGGCCCATCAGGCCCTTGATGCGGTCGGACCCGAAGATCCGCATCAGGTCGTCTTCGAGCGACAGATAGAAGCGCGACGAGCCCGGGTCGCCCTGACGGCCGCTCCGGCCGCGCAGCTGGTTGTCGATGCGGCGCGACTCGTGACGCTCGGTGCCGAGAATGTGCAGACCTCCCGCCGCCAGCACTTCCTCGCGCTCGCCGACGCAGCCCTGGGTGTAGCGGTCGAGCGCCGCCTGGTAGGCCTCGGCCTCGGTCTCCGGATCGGCCTCGGCGCGCGCCAGCCCGAGTGGGTTGCCGCCGAGCACGATGTCGGTGCCGCGACCCGCCATGTTGGTGGCGATCGTCACCGAGCCCTTGCGCCCGGCCTGGGCGACGATCGACGCCTCGCGCTCGTGGTACTTGGCGTTCAACACGACGTGCGGGATGCGCTTCTTCTTGAGCATCTCGGAGAGCATTTCGCTCTTCTCGATCGACACCGTGCCCACGAGCGCCGGCTGGCCGCGTTCGACGCAGTCGGCGATCTCCTCGACGACGGCGACCCACTTTTCGCGCTCGCTGCGGAAGACGAGGTCGCCGTTGTCCTTGCGGATCATGTCCCGATTGGTCGGGATGACGGTGACCTCGAGCTTGTAGATCTGCTCGAACTCCGCCGACTCGGTGTCGGCGGTACCGGTCATGCCGGCCAACTTCTTGTACATCCGGAAGTAGTTCTGGAAGGTGATGGTGGCGAGCGTCTGGTTCTCGCGCTCGATCTTCACGCCTTCCTTGGCCTCGACCGCCTGATGCAGACCGTCCGACCACCGCCGGCCCGGCATCATGCGGCCGGTGAACTCGTCGACGATCACCACCTGACCGTCCTTGATCAGGTAGTCGACGTCGCGCTTGTGCAGGTGGTGTGCCCGCAGTGCCTGGTTGATGCCGTGCAGGAGCTCCATGTTCTCGAGGTCGTAGAGGTTGTCGATATTGAGGAGCTTCTCGACCTTGGTCACGCCGTCGTCGGTCAGCGCGACGGTGTGCGCCTTCTCGTCGAGCAGGAAGTCGCCGGTGGTGGTCTTGTGGTCGCCGTCTTCGATCTCCTCACCGCGTTCGAGCTTGGGAGCGATGCGGTCGATCTTGTAGTACTTGTCGATCGACTCGTCCGACGGGCCGGAGATGATCAGCGGCGTCCGCGCCTCGTCGACCAGGATCGAGTCCACCTCGTCGACGATCGCGAAGTGGTGGCCGCGCTGCACCATCGCTTCGAGCGAGAACTTCATGTTGTCGCGGAGGTAGTCGAAGCCGAGCTCGTTGTTGGTGCCGTAGGTGATGTCGCAGGCGTAGGCGCGTTTGCGCTCTTGGTCGGAGAGCTCGTGCTGGATGACGCCCACCGACTGGCCCATGTAGCGGTAGATGTTGCCCATCCAGTCGGAGTCGCGACGCGCCAGGTAGTCGTTGACCGTGACCACATGGACGCCCTTGCCTTCGAGCGAATTCAGGTAGGTGGGCAGGGTGCCGACCAGGGTCTTGCCCTCGCCGGTCTTCATTTCGGCGATACGTCCCTTGTGCAGGACGATGCCGCCGAGCAGCTGGACGTCGAACGGGCGCATGTGGACCGAGCGCCAGGCCGCCTCGCGGGCGACCGCGAAGGCCTCGATCAACAGGTCGTCGACGGTCGCGCCCTGCGCGAGCTTCTCCTTGAAGTGCGGGGTCTTGGCCTTGAGCTCGTCGTCCGAGAGCGCCTTGATCCGCGGCTCGAGGTCGTTGATCGCGGCGACCAACGGCTGCAGGCGCTTGATGTCGCGCGCGTGCTTGGTGCCGAAGATCTTGGTCAGGATGTACTGGATCATCGAGGGTGGTCTCTTGAACGGCTCTCTGGGGAGCGGCCGGCTGGGGGCTGGCGCCGGCTGGAAGCTCGAGGTGAGGTGGAGGATCCCGGGCGGTCGCCAGGGTCAGAGCGAGTCTAGCAGACCCCTAAAACCGAAACGGCGCGGACTCTATGCCCGCGCCGTCACGCCTAAGCCGAAAACCTCCGGGTGGTCAGGATGGGTCGTTGGCGGCGTCCAGGATGTAGCCCAGGGGGTTGACCGACTCGCCATTGACCAACACTTCGTAGTGGAGGTGAAAGCCGGTCGATCGCCCGGTGTTGCCGACGTAGCCGACCACGTCGCCGCGCTTGACCTTCTGGCCGGGCTGCACACCGAAACGCGACATGTGGCCGTAGCGGGTCGTGATACCGAAGCCGTGCGCCACGTAGACACAGTTGCCGAGGCCATGGTCGTACTCGGCCTTGATGACGATGCCGTCCGCAGTGGCGTGGACGGGCTTGCCGGGAGGGGCAGCGATGTCGATTGCCCGATGGTAGGCGGCGCGGCCGTTGATTGGGTCGGGACGGCTGCCGAAGCCGCTGGTGAGGATGCCGCGCACGGGCGCGATGGCTGGCAACGAGGAGATCATCTCGCCGCGCTCGACCAGCTTGTCGTCGACCGCGTCGAGGTTCGAGGCAAGCGAGCTCACGCGAGCGGCGAGCTCATCGAGGCTGGGGCTCTCGCTGGCCGCGTTGGCCCCGGTGCCGACCACGTCGGGGCCGCCGATACCGGCCTCGTTGGTGGTGCCGAAGCTCTCGATGCCAGCCACGATCGCCAGCTTCCGCGTCCGGCCCTCGTAGTCGGTGAGCTGCGACTCGAGCTTCTGCACGCTACCCTCGAACGAGCCGGCGAGCGTGCGCAGCTGGGCGTTCTCCGAGCGCAGACGCTCGACCTCGGCGTGATTCACCGACGAAGAGAAGAACGACCAGGTTGCGAAGGTAGCTACGGCAGTGATGCCGGCGAACACCGTCAGCGCGCCCACGACGTGGAAGCTGGTGACCCGCCATTTACGAAACTTCGCCCGCTCGTGCGGGACGAAAATGATGGTGTGGTGTCTCGAGGCCATCCGCTGTCGTTTGAGTGGGCTAGAGCTGCATCAGTAGAGGAGTTCCCGGGTCACGAGTGCCGGGCAATTCTAGACATCGAGGTGGGGTTGTCAAGACAAATCTGCTCCGCGGCCGGCGCAGCGCCGCCGCGGGACCGCCGCAATTCCGCCGCAATGTCACGGTGCCATGGAATGGGTCGGCACCGAGGTCGGCGTTCTGGGCCGAGGCGGGTCTTGAACGATCCAACCCTTCGGCAATCCGAGGATCCTCACCGTGGGTCCGGCGATCCACGCTGCAAGCGCGCCTCCAGGGGTGTCTCCGAGCGCCAGCGGGCCAACTGTGCCGGTCTGATCCTCGGCCGCAAAGAGCCATGGCGCCTCGATGTCCAAGTGGTCGCTGATCCGTGCCATCACGGCGACTCGTTGCGCGCTGTCCTCCTCGATCCAACTGGCGTAATAGCCATGGTTGCCACTGCCAGCCACTCGCGGCAGCGAAATCGCCCAGGCAGGGTCGCGAAGGCGAGGCAGCACTCGCGATGCCTCCGGGGCCATGTCGTGACCGACGGTTCGGCCGTGAATCTCTGACCCTAACCAGAGGACGAGACAGCTGTCCGTGGCGTTGCAGGCGAGGGTGAGGTCCTTGACGGAAGCCGAATCCTGGCTGATTTCAAGACTCGAGTCTGGATCCGCGTCGCCCTGTGAGTCGGTGCGTAGCCACTGGCCGCGGACGGCGCTGCCGGTCTTCGCGCTGCCGTCGTGCTGCGCCCAGACGACCAGAACTGAGTTGTCGGCTGCGCGGGCCATCCTCGGGCCTTCGGTGATCGAGCCTACAGAGATCTGTCGCTCTCCAGCGCTTGCCACGACTCGTCCGTCTGGCGCAATCCGGCGCGCGAGGACGCGCCCGACTGCCTCGCCCGGCGAACGACTGAGCCACGCGAGGAGTGGAGCAGAGGGAATGTCACCCACGAGAGCTGGGCTGGCATCACGTTCGGACTCAGTAGGCAACATGGTCGGGGCTGACAACGGCGCGCCATCCTCGCCATAGCCCCGCAACCAGATGCGCCGACCCTGTTCCCACGCGACGACGAAACCCTGGCTCGAAGCGGTCGCTACGGGTCCGGATGGCGCCGCCTCGGATGGCTTGGTCGTGGCAATGACGAGCTCAGGCCCATGCGGAGTCAGGTCTGGGTTCAAGATGCGACCAACGATCATGGTGCCTTGCCCGCCAAGGGCTCGACTTCGCCACACCACGAGACAACGACCCGACGGGGTTGACGCGACAGCTAGTTCCAACAGGTCGGGCGGATACTCGCGAGCGATGGATCCGACTCGAGCCTTGTCGGCTGGGCTGGGGACGGCGGGTGGAGCTGCCGCCGCCAAGAGAATGGCGATCGTCAGGGATGTCGTGAGCACGGGAACCATTGCTGCCGCGCCTCTGTACTCCAAACAACTACTGTTCGAGGTCAAGCTCGATCGAGACGGGTTGGCTATCGGAAGTGAGATCCTACCGCTTGCTCGACCTTCCTTCCGCTTGAAGGAAGCCACGCCGACACGATCCAGCCACCCAGTTGGAGGTTGTCGAGTCGGTATTCACTGGGGCCGGTCTGTCTTGCCGCTCTCTTGACGCCGAGCGAATTCCTGATCTCAACGATGATGGGTCCTGCCGAGGTTTGCTGGCCACCGCGAACTGTGACGATCACAGCGGCGCCCTGCTGAAAGACAAGAGGAACGTCGTCGACAGGTGTTGATGCGACCTCGATTGTCGCGCGAGCGTCCAAGGCGAAGTCTCGATGTTTGGCCACCAGCAGGTACGTACCCGGCGCCACGTTGGAGAACGCGAAGGAACCGTCTTCGGCGCCTCGGATGTGCCTGGGTTGGCCTCTGCCAGCCACCGCCGTCATGGTGACCCATGGCCCCGCCAGCGCGCCGCCAGAGCCTTCCGTGACGCGTCCGCCAACGCTCACTCCGGCCGCAAGCGTAATCTCTGTCTGGACGCTCCCGCCTTCGGGGAGATCTACCTGCTGGGCCGCAGTCGCGTAGTCAGGGTGCCTGACCGTTAGCGTCTGCGTTCCCGAGGGTAGGCCACGCAGAAGGAAGGCTCCGGCGCCGTCCGAGACGGTGGAGGAGGGCCCGAGAGACACGGTGGCGCCGAGCACCGGTTGACCGTTCGTCGTAAAGACCCGCCCCGAAATCTCGGAGCCTTCGTGGAGCACGAATTCGAGGTCCTCGACATCTTCCTGAAGCGGACGATCTAACAAAATTGTGGCCTGGGAGTATCCCTCTGCGGCTGCCCTGACCTCGACACTGTCAGAGCCGACACCGTCGATCGTGAACTCGCCCAGAGGGTTCGAGTAAGTCGTGCCGACGCCGGTGCCCACGGAAAGTGGCGCCGACGGCAAGGAGGCCGGCCGGCGCGCGACCACAGCCGCGTTGGGTATGGGCGATCCGTCGCCTGTGACGACACGCCCGGAGACTCGCAGGGCGCGCTCCAAAGCGATAGGCGTGTTCTTGGCCTCCTCTCGCGCCAGCGCCGAAGCGGACCCTTCGAGATAGCGGGGAGCCATGGCCCATATCATCCCAGGCTGTCCTGGTCGTAAGCCTCCAAAGCAGGACACTCCCTGCGCGTCAGTAGCGAGACCCTGGGGCGCAAACCCCGTTGTGACCTCGAGCCGCTTCTCGAAGAAATGCAGAATCTTGAGAACGACTTGCGCGCTTGGAATCGGCACGCCGTCTCGATCGCGGACGGCGCCGCAGATGACGGCTCCGGGCTCGAGGCGTAGAATTCCGACATCAACTGTGCCTGAGGCTGCGGGCAGTGAGATCTCGGGCTCTGTCGTCGGCGCAAAGCGTGGATGGGTCACCACCAGGGCGACGACATCACCAGGCTTGCCAAGCAACTCGAAGCGACCGTCCCTGGACGTGGTGGTCGAGGGGCCGGCATACGTGGACGGCAACGCGCGGTCCTCTGCTCGCGCCAAGAGCTCTTGGTCTCCCGCTGGGAGCAAATCGACTCTGGCATCGGGTACCGGGTCGCCCGCTCGCGCTTGCACGATACCGGTGAGGATCACGCCGCGGCGAAGGACGATCCGCTGCAATGGCCATCCGAGCGGCGGTGACGCTGGGAGGTCGAGCGAGGTGGGGGCGAAGCCCTGGGCCGACACTCCCAGGCGAGCTGGCGCACCGGGGAGTCCTGAGATCCTGAAGTGTCCGGTACCATCTGAACGGGCTGTCTTGGCGGACTCGGGACTCTCGCCAGCCGTGTGGGCCGCAACAAGGGCGTCGCCGACGGGCCGGCCCTCTGGGTCGACCACCGCTCCAGTGATCGCTACCGTACGCGCCAGTCGCGCGGGTTCAGCGAGCTGCTCCCGCGCGGCGGTCAAGTCATGAGTGAGCACCGCCGGCTCGTAGCCAGGCGCTGCCACGTTCAGGTGAGCCTTCCCAATGGGGCCTGGGCTATGGAGGACGTACTCGCCGCTCGAGGACGCAAGAGCGAAGACACCCGTTTCATCCTGTGACCAGACTAGAGCGGCTGGCACAGGGAGGCCGGAGGCAGCGTCGATGACTCGGCCCCTGAGGGTCGAGCTCGGTGTGAGTGGAATCGAAAACGGACCCGTGGCCTCGCGCACGCCAGCGAGAGCTTCGTACCGCCCTCGTTCGCCAGTAGGCGATACGAACTGCACAGTGGACGGGCGTGCATGGGCCGTTGGAAGCGTGAGCATTCCATCGGGAGCTGAAAGTGCGGAGATAAGAGTTCCGGAGATGAACCCGAGCACACGCGGAGCAGGGCGGCCGTCACTGCCGGCGAGCCTGAACGAGGCGAGGACTGCCGACGTGCCAGCAAGGTCAGCGGGCGCGCCGGCAGTCCTCGGCTTGTGCCAGGACAAGACGGCTACTGGCCGCGCTGGCGGCTCAGGCAGGACGTCGCCCAGCTTCAGGAGCGGAAGATCTGTCGACTCAACGACTGGGACATTCGCTATCTCTGCGAGCTCCTTCCCGTCTCCAGAGATCAGGACATCCCAGGCGCCCGCCTGGGGTAGCTCGATCCGGAACTCGCCGGTGGACAGAATCGGGACGACTGACGTGACTGCCTGCCTCCCGCCAACGGAGACTTCATAGCGGGTAGCGGCGGGCCGTACAGACACTTGTACTTGCCGGTAGCCACTCGGAGGGACCATTCCGCGGAGCGAAGGCGGACCGATGACGGGGCCCCCCGATTCGGCGGAGTTGAGCAGTAGGATAGCGAGCAGAGCGAACATCATTGAGCCCAGTGGTTCAAGGCGACGCTGGCGCGCTAGTGGCAGTAGTCATGATCCCAGGCACCACCGCTGTCCCTGCATCGTACGCCTGCCGGGCCAGCGACACATTGGTAGTCGGGTCGTCCCGCTTCAGTGGGCAACCTGCTGCTGCTCGTGCCCAAGGCTGCACCGGCGGCAGTCGGCACCGCGGTGCCGCTCGATCTTGGCCCCGGCGGACGCCGATTCGACCTGGGCGCGGCTGCACCGGAGCCTCGCCTCACCGAGCCATGGACTGGGGCGGCACCCCCGCCAATCTCCGGTCGAGCACCCGGTACTGAATCGCCTCCGCGACGTGCGCCGGCGAAATCCGCTCGCTCCCTGCGAGGTCGGCGATGGTGCGGGCGACGCGGACGATGCGGCCGAGGGCGCGGGCGGAGAGGCCGAGGCGGGTGAACGCGGCCTCGAGCAGGCGTTCGCAGTCGGCGCCGAGCTCGGCGGCGCGACGGGCGGCGTCGCCGTCGGCGGCACCGTTCCAGGGCGTCGGGACGTCGTCGCCGTAGCGCTGGCGCTGGCGCTCGCGGGCGGCGGCGACGCGGACGGCGACCGGGGCGCTGGCCTCGCCGGCGCGGCCGCGGAGGTCGGCGAGGGTGACCGCCGGCACCTCGACGTGGAGGTCGATGCGGTCGAGAAGCGGGCCGGAGACGCGGGAGCGGTAGCGCTCGACGAGCTGGGGCGGGCAATGGCAGGACAGGCGGCGGTCGCCGAGGTGGCCGCAGGGGCAGGGGTTCATCGCCGCGATCAGGCTGAAGCGCGCCGGGTAGCGATGGCGGGCCCTGGCACGGACGATGGTGATGTGGCCCTCCTCGAGCGGCTGGCGCAGCGCCTCGAGCGCGTCGCGGCGGAACTCGGGCAGCTCGTCGAGAAAGAGCACGCCGGCGTGGGCCAGGCTGGCCTCGCCGGGGCCGGCGAGGGGGCCGCCGCCGAGCAGGCCGGCGGCGCTGACGCTGGCGTGGGGAGCGCGAAAGGGGCGCGCGCGGACCAGGCCGCTCGGCGGTTGATCGGACGCCAGGGAGGCCAGCTTGGTGACCGCCAGCGACTCGAGGCGCGACAGCGGTGGCAGGAGCCCGGGCAGGCGGCGGGCGAGCATCGTCTTGCCGGCGCCGGGCGGGCCGACGAGGAGCAGGTTGTGGCCGCCGGCGGCGGCGATCTCGAGCGCCCGCCGTGCCGTCTCCTGGCCGCGCACGTCGGCGAGGTCGGGGCCGTCGGCGCCGCCGGGGCCGGCATCGGGCCGGTCAGCGCTGGCCGGCGCCAGCGGGGCCCGCCCGAGCAAATGGTCGATGGCCTCGGCGAGGCCGCGCAGCGGCGTGATCCGACCGCGGCCGAGGGCGGCGGCCTCGACGGCACTGGCGGCAGGGAGGAGCACCTCGGGGATCCCCATGCGGGCGGCGAGGTCGGCAATCGCCAAGCCGCCACGCACCGAACGCACGGCGCCGTCGAGACCGAGCTCGCCGCAGATCAGGCGTCCCTCGAGGGCCGACGCCGGCAGTTGCTCCTGCGCCACC
>CXWL01007180.1_pt1 | contig 55837 bp, 44 predicted proteins | sample 590931 | NCBI WGS metagenome assembly CXWL01 (sample SAMEA3498368, study PRJEB10139) | groundwater metagenome | biome: water well; material: biofilm material | place: Germany | collected 2015-04-27 | reverse complement strand
AGACCGCGATACCCCTGTTTTCATCACTGAAAACGGCACCGAATTTATAATGCGATTGCCCTGGAGAGTTGACGAGTCGCGGCGGGCATAGCCCGCCCTGGCTATTGCGCGAAGGAGATCGCGTGGCGTGGTTACTTCCCGTTGAAGACGTTTTGGAACGCGGCGAAGTCGAGGAGGTCGGCGTCCGCGTCGGCGTCGAAGTCGGCGAAACGGCAGCCCGGTCCGGCGTCGTTGCCAGGTCCGCCGAAGATTCCCGGCCCGTCCTTGGTCAGGCAGTCGTCGAAAAAGTACAGGTCAAAGAGCGTCTCCGCTCCGTCGCTGTCGTAATCCCCGCTTCCGTCTTCCGGAATCTTTCCCACGCGCACAAAGTCCCAAGCCGTGGTGGCGGGCGGTGCACCGTCATAGGTCAGCGACGCGCCCCATATCACGAATGCAGCCGGATCAGGGTAGGACGCTTCAGGGATGCCACTATCGGTGACTGTTCCATCGATGTACCAGATGTATTCGTCCGGGAAAACTTCGACTCTGTAAACATGCGGAAGATCGATCGAGATCGGAGCAATCACGCGAGGGATGACGACATCGCGCGAGAGCACGGCGGCGGACTCGGTCATCACCGTGTGGTAATGCATAGCCCCACTCCCGGCCGCGGAAACAACAGCCGGGACTTGCCACTCGTATATCAGCCACTCAGGATTATCGGTGATAGCCCGCCACTCGAAAAAGAAGCGGCCCACGAGGCCGCTAATCCCGCCGATGTTGTAGCGGTAGTAGTCCTGAGCAGGTTCTGGAAGCGACTGGATCAGCCACCCATCTTCGAGCCAGCGATCACCATGGGGGGCTCCGGGCGGACGACGCTCCCAACCAAGCTCTTCGGGAAAAACGTTTGCTTCGTAGGTTATGACCTGCGCAGACGCGCCCCCGCAAACGCCCAAAGCCATGAGGAGAGCTGCCAATGGCCACGCGCGCCCCCCGACGCTACGTGCCACGCCGTGCGTTCCTAAGGCTGAATCAAAGGACAACGTGAACATCAGGCGTACCCCGTTACCGGCTGCTCATTCTAGCCACTTTTCTCGCAGAAGGGGACGGGTGAAGCTCTGAAGCAAGGCCGGGTGGCCCATCTTCGGCCTTATCGAAGGTGGGGCCATGATTCAATCAAATCACGCTGATCGCAGAATCCAACAAATCTGCGCGCGCCGCGCATGATATCAAAGAGTGATGAACAGAAACGGCGAAACCACTCAGCTTTCCGTAGCACGAGGGCTTGGACCCACTACATTTGGTACCCAAACATGCACCTACCATAACACGAAAAACAGTACTTTTCCAAACGAAGCCATTGTCAATCTGGGCAAAGTCGAAATGGGCAACCTGATGCCGCAACAAAGCGGGCTGGAAAAGGCGGCGGTGGGATTCGAACCCACGAATAACGGATTTGCAATCCGTCCCCTTGGTCCACTTGGGTACGCCGCCCTGGAATTCCGCCTGGGATATGCCGAATCCGGCCACCATCAGGCGAGCTTGGTATGTATATCGGGGCGGAAAGCCGCAAGCAACAGGCAGCAAGGCAACGAGGCAGCAAGGCAACGAGGCAGCAAGGCAAAAAGGCATGAAGGAAAGCGGGAATCGGGTTTCGGAGTCGGATCGGCACATGCAAGACGTGAGAATCGGCGTGCTATTCGTCATCCCTGCGCCTTGAAGTTCCGATATTCAAGTGGGTAATAGCCAAAGGAACTCGAACCATGAGTGGAAACGGAAAAGACCTTTCGGTGGGGGTTATAGGATGCGGGCATTGGGGTCCGAATCATATTCGCGTGTTTTCCGAGTTGAACCGGTCGCGCGTTCCACTGTTCGCCGATTCCAACGCTGCTCGACTTGAACAAGTCGCGCGGAGGTTTCCCGCGAGTCGAGGCGTCGAAGATTATCGCAAGATATTCGATGACCGGGATATCAACGCCGTGGTGGTGGCCACTCCCACAAAAACGCACTTCAAAATTGCCTCCGAGGCGCTGGAAGCGGGCAAGCACGTTCTCGTCGAAAAACCGATGTGTGCTACCGTCGCGGAGGCGGAGTCACTCGCCGGTCTGGCCCGCAGAGTCGATCGCGTTTTGATGGTCGGACACGTCTTTGTGTTCAACAGCGGCATCATCAAGCTGAAGGAGCTGATCGCGGCCGGTGAGCTGGGCCAGATTCAGTATCTTGACGCGGTACGCACCAACCTCGGTCCCGTGCGCGGCGACGTAAATGCGTTGTACGACTTGGGGACGCACGATATCAGCATTTTCAACTATCTGTTCGGCGCGGGCCCGGTGGCGGTTTCGGCGCAGGGAAGTTGCATCACGCAGGACAAAATCGAGGACGTTTGCTTCGCCACGCTGCATTATCCGGGCGGGGCGTTGGCGCACTTGCACGTGAGCTGGCTCAATCCCCGCAAGGTCCGCACGATGACCGTGGTCGGTTCGCAAAAAATGGCCCATTGGGACGATATCAGTCCGGAAGACACCGTTCGGCTGTACGACAAGGGACTGGCCGAGCCGCCTTATTACAATTCGTTCGGAGAGTTTCATTACGCGTTGCGGAGCGCCGACGTACATCTTCCCGCGGTGCGTCGCAGCGAACCGCTGCTCGATCAGGCCCGGGCGTTTTCTTCGTGGGTGCTCGATGGCGTTCCCAGCGGATCCGGCCCGGACGAGGGATTGAGCGTGGTTCGCGCATTGGAGGCTGCTTCGCGGTCGCTTCAGTCGGGCGGGGCATTGTGCAATATCGCGGAAAACGCGAAATCGGTGAACTTTTCTGAGATCGGTAGCGGCTCTACCGCTGCCGGCATCAAGCCACGTTCAACCACCGTTGAAAAGCCGGGAAGGCGAATGGCCTATCCAATCCCGCCTAAGACAACTCCCTGATAAGCCCGATATACGATATGCGATGACCCCGCTCACTCACAGCAACGCTGCGCCGCGCGCACAATCCCGACGTTCGCTCAACTGCGAGCCGGGCGTGTTCGTACACGATCACGCTTTGTGCGAATCGAACCGCGTTGGCGAGGGCACACGTATCTGGGCGTTTGCTCACGTCATGGAAGGCGCCTGCATCGGCAGAGATTGCAACATCGGGGGACATGCGTTTATCGAAAGCGGCGCGGTCATTGGCGACCGCGTCACCGTCAAGAACGGCGCAATGATTTGGAACGGCGTGGTTATTGAAGACGACGCATTCATCGGCCCGGGTGTCCTATTCACCAACGACAAGCACCCGCGTAGTCCGCGCGGCGAAGTCGCCGCCGCTCGTTACCACGAAACTGAAAGCTGGTTGGTTCCTACGCGCGTGCATCGCGGAGCGTCGATCGGAGCGGGGGCAATCATCCTCTGCGGAGTTCAAATCGGCACGTATGCGACGGTTGGGGCCGGCGCCGTGGTGACACGCGATGTACCTTCGCAGCGGTTGGTGCTGGGCAATCCGGCTCGAGTCGCGGGCTGGGTCTGTCGGTGCGGGGCAACGCTGCCCGACATAGCGGCCTGTTCTCGATGCGAACGAAGGTATCACCTGGTGGGCGACCTGCTCATCGCTTCGGAGTAATCGCGTGTACAAAGAGCATTGGGTCATCGCCATCATCCCCGCATTCAACGAGGAGGCCAAGATTGGCCGAGTCGTGGATCGCTGCAAAGCGAGCGTCGTCGATGCCATTCTGGTGGTGGATGATTGCTCAACCGATGCAACGGCGTGCGTGGCTCGGTCTCATGGAGCGACGGTCCGTTCCACGGCTGTCCGGCAGGGAGTGGGGGCGGCGCTTCGCCTTGGTCTTCAGCACGCACACGAGGCCGGCCACGATGTGGCCGTGATCCTGGCGGGCAACAACAAAGACGAACCACAGGAAATTCCAAGACTTCTCGATCCGATTTGCGAGGCGGACTGCGACTTGGTGATGGGATCGCGCTATTTGCCGGGCGGCTCGTCGGCGGGTGACATGCCCCGCTATCGCCGGTTTGCGACCCGGCTGCACCCCTGGCTGATGAGTCGGTTTGTGGGCAAGCGGCTTACGGAGAGCACCAACGGCTTCCGCGCGGTTCGCCTGGCCATGCTCGAAGATCCGCGAATCAGACTTCATCAGCGATGGCTCGACGGCTACGGGCTGGAAGTGTACCTGCTGTGGAAGGCCATCCAGCTTGGCTACCGACACTGCGAAGTGCCCTGTACCAAGACCTACCCCGCGCGATCGGAAGGATTCACCAAAATGCGCCCCATCACCGGCTGGTGGAACATCCTCCGCCCCATTTTCATGCTGGGAACCGGCCTTCGCAGCTAAAAATCCGGCATTTATTGGTCCATTTCCGCTCGTTTTCGGACGAAAAACTCTACGAGTTTGTTCGGATGGAGAAGGCGTGGACATTCTGCTGATTAATCCGCCGTGGATTACCAAGGACGGCAACATCTGGCACGGGGTGAAGAGCACATCGCCGCCGCTGGGTTTGCTGTACGTCGCCGCGTATGTCGAAGCGCGTGGACGATCCGTGCACGTCATGGACGTGAACGCCGAGCAGTTGCACTTCGCGGACATCGAAGCCTTCATCGAGAAGCATCAGCCGTCGTGGATCGGATTCACGGCCGTGACGGCGCAAATCATCAATACGCATCGCATCGCGGGTATTGCCAAACGAGTGTCTCCGAAGACGCGAGTCGTGATTGGCGGAGTACACGCGACGGCCTTGCCGGGCGAAGTCTTGCAGGACCGCAACGTGGACTTTGTGATCCGTGGAGAGGGCGAACTTCCCTTTGCCTCTCTCGTGGAAGGTGATGCGCTCGATTCGATTCCCGGCCTGTCAATGCGCAATGCAAACCCGCTTCAGCCCATTCAGCACAATCCGGCGGGCGTCCCGATTCAAGACCTCGATTCGCTGCCGACTCCTGCCTATCACCTGATCAAGTTTGACCTGTACAAGCCCGCCATCGGGGCATACCGGCGTCTGCCTTCGGTCAACATGACCATGACCAGGGGGTGTCCGGGCAAGTGTACGTTCTGCAATTCCGCCGAGACGTCGCTGCGCACGCGCTCCGCGAAGCACCTGGTCGCGGAGATCGAAAAGCTTCAGGCCCGCTACGGAATTCGCGAGGTCAGTTTTTACGACGACACGCTGACCATCTTCAAACCGCAGGTGGCGGAGATGTGCGATTTGATCGTGGAGCGGGGAATTGATCTGACCTGGTCGTGCTTTGCGCGAACCGACTGCGTGAGTCCGTCGCTGCTGCGGAAAATGCGTGCCGCAGGCTGTCACCAGATTCTCTTTGGCATCGAATCCGCCGACCCGGAAATCCTGCGCACCATTCGCAAGCCCATCGACATCGAGCAGACGCGGAAGGCCGTCCGCATGGTGCAGGACGCGGGCATCGCGGTTCGGGCGGCGTTCATGTTCGGCAATCCCGGCGAAACGGTGGAAAGCATGCGCCGTACCATCGACTTCGCCAAGTCGCTCAATCCCGATATCGCGATTTTCAACATCACCACGCCGTATCCGGGAACGCAAATGTTCAACTGGGCCAAAGAAAACGGCTATCTCCGCACGCTGGATTGGAACGATTACGACCTGGCCAACTCGGTGCTGGAGCTGCCCACGGCCTCCAGCGAACAGGTCAATGAAATGTACAAGACCGCGTACCGCGAATTTTACTTCCGCCCAGGTTATTTGCTGCGACGCTTACTTCGCCTGCGGGGTTGGGACGATATCAAGTGCAACGTGCGGGCGCTTCGTTCGGTGTTCTTTACGCGATCGACCCGCAAGCCGGCGGAAAGGCTTTCTTCGCGCGAGACTTCGAGTCGAGCGGAACCAGTCGGTGCGCTCCCGCTGGCGGGAGCGACCTGTTAATTTGCCGAAAGGGTGTGTCATGCGAATCCCGCTGGTCAACGTGAAACGGCAGACGCAGGCGTTGCGCGCCGAGATGCAGGCGGCCATCGACGGCGTTCTGGATCGCGGGGATTTCATTCTCGGGCAGGAAGTGTCCGCCTTTGAAAGGGAATTCGCGCAATACTGCGGGGCGAAGCACTGCGTGGGAGTGGGCTGCGGGCTTGACGCGCTCACGCTCATTCTAAAGGAATCGGACATCGGTCCGGGCCACGAAGTGATCACCGTCGCCAATACCTTCATCGCGACGGCGCTGGCCGTGCAGCATGTGGGTGCCACCCCGGTGGTCGTGGATTGCGATCCCGAATCGTTCAATATTGATCCGGAAAAAATCCGCGAGGCCATCACTTTGCGGACGAAAGCCATCATCCCCGTCCACCTGTACGGCCAGCCGGCGCCGATGCACGCCATAGGCTCGATCGCCAGCGAGTTTGATTTGAAGGTGATTGAGGATGCGTGTCAGGCGCACGGCGCGGAATACGACGGCATTCGAACCGGTGCTCTCGGAAACGCGGCGGCGTTCAGCTTTTACCCCGGGAAAAACCTCGGTGGCATCGGCGACGGCGGGGCCATCGTGACCAACGATGACGCGCTCGTGGATCGATTGAGGGCTTCACGCAATTATGGATCGACGCGCAAGTATCATCACCCCACACGTGGGTTTAACACCCGGCTGGACAGCGTTCAGGCCGCCGTGCTGCGGGTGAAATTGCAGCACCTCGATCGCTGGAACGCGAGGCGGCGCGAACTCGCGGATCGCTACCGGGACCTCCTTGAGGACGCGAATTTGATCCTGCCTGCCGAGCAGCCGGACGGACGCCATGTGTATCATCTGTTCGTGGTGCGCTGCGGTGATCGGGACCAGGTTGCGGCACGAATGAAAGAGCAGGGGATCGAGACCGGAATTCACTACCCGGTTGCGATGCATGAGCAGGAGTCGTTTCGAGGGTTGGGGCGCGTGGCCGGGGATCTTCGGCATTCCATTCAGGCTTGCGGTGAAATTCTGTCATTGCCGCTATGCCCGTTTACGACGGATGACGAAGCGGACGAGGTCGCGGACTCTTTGCGGCAATGGGCTGAGAAATCCGAACCGGCGGCTTTCATGGTTGGTTGTTCTTAGCACCGGGCGCCATGGACAAGAAAGCAAGCGGCGTGGAACCGGCAAAAGCTGGTTTCACGCCGCTTCAAATCCGAAGGCCTGATTAGGGCCGTTTTAGCGATACAGCATCACGGCGTCGTCGACGGGCACGCCTCCAGCGACCTTCCGTTTTGATTCGGGTAACCGGCGCCGTTGAGCAGGTCGATTTCGGCGATAATGTCCGCGGGAACGCAGGCGTTGCTGCGATCGATATCGCAAAGGTTGGAGGGCAGAGTCGGAGTCACAATTCCGTTGAGGTTGTCGATGATTTTCAGAATGTCTGCGGGAACAGCCGTCCCGTTGCCGTCGGCGTCGGCGGGTAGGAAGCCGATGCAGCGCCGCGAATTGCTGGCGATGTGCCGGACGCAGGTCCACCTGTTCGGCTGAATCGGAACGCTGAAGTTCAGAGTAACCGTGTTACCTACCACAACAACTGGGCTGTTGATGGTCGGCGGATTCGGCGGCGCAGGTAGGGCCGGAATCTGAGTCACCGCAAAATCCGCTGGAGCGTCTTCGCCAGCCCCGGCCGGGTTCTGGAAAGTAAGCGTCATCGAAGTAAAGCCGCGTCGCTGTGCGGGCTGATTGGGAAGGTTCGGAATTCGCGCGTCAATGAGGCAATGCGCCGGGTTCACCCCGGTGATCGTGTTGGCACAAGGCGGACTGAGGGTCGCACAAGTAGAATCGGGGCCGCCCCATCGCCCGGTGCAACTGGCCAGAGGCACACCGTTCGTACAAGCGCCCGTGCTTTCGACACAACACGCGCCAGTTGGAATTTGGCATGGCGGATTGAGGGTCGCACAAGTAGAACCGATGCCGCCCCATCGCCCGGTGCAACTGGCCTGAGCCACGCCGTCCGAACAAACGCCGGTGTTTTCGACACAACACGCGCCCGTTGGAACCAAGCATGCCGGGCTGATGGTCTCACAAGTAGAACCGGCGCCGCCCCATCGCCCGGTGCAACTGGTCTGAGTCACGCTGTTCGCGCAGACGCCTGTATTTTCGTTGCAACACGCGCCAATTGGATTCGGGCAGTCCACGCCTGCGACCGTTATGACCAGATTTTCGAGAATAGGCAGCGCGTCAATCGGAGGCTCCTGTGGATTGGAGATGAAAGTCATGTCATTGACTGAGTTATTGTCCAATCTGAATGTGGATGTTCCGCAGCCCTGGGCTCCTACTTTGAGATTGAGCGTTCCCCCGTACGACAGGAAATTCGGATTGCAAGTCGAGCCTGGGCAATCCGCGTTGGTCGTGCATGATCCGCCGATATTGGTTCCGCCCTGGCAACGGCTGGCCGTTTGAGCATCGGCGCCGTTGATTACGCCGCCCCACCGGACGTCAATTGTGGATGAGTCAACCGATCGAATCGCATCGAAGCCAAAGAAAATGTAATCGGTGCGGGCGTTGTTAATGCTGGCCATGTTGAGAGGGGTGTGTCCCAAACCGTTGCAAGTTCCGCCAGGGCACTGTGTATTTAACGTGCATACCCCACCCGCGTTGGTCCCACCCACACATCGGCTGGCCTTAATGCACCCATAGAATGGGTCACAGTCCGGGAAAGATGGGTTCTCGCATGGACATAGGTCCTCGACAACCGGCGCATGCCAACCCACAGGCAGTACGAGCATTGCATTGTTGTTGAAGTCAGCACCATTGCTGATAGCGCTGGCAGCGCCAAGGAGCCTTGCCTGGTAGGTTTGCACCAGCCCGGTGCCGGGGCCGCAAGTGCTTCCCGGACAGTCCGCGTTGGTAACGCAAGGTGCCCCCAAGTGGCCCCCGCCAACACAAAGGCGGTCGAATGCAGGCGTACCCCAGCCAAAGACCAGGATTTCGACCGTAATAGTGTCACCCTGTGCAACGCTGATTGCGTTGGTTGCAGCGATGGGTGCGCCGTTTTTGGCAACCGCCCTGAGCGACATCGTGGCCGCTCCCTGGGCCTCAGTCACCAGTCCTAGGACTCCAGCCAAACACGTTAAGCCAGCCGTGCGTACAAAACTCTTAAACATTTTGCTCGTCCCCTTCAAAGACAGCCCAAACGAATTCCGGATGGACCCCGAACTCCGCCAGGAATCACCCTAGTTTACCCGGCTCGCCAGCCTTACTCAATACCGACGCCACACGAAAACAATAATAAGCTATTAACCCCGTCCGCTTATCGGCCCCAAAGGCCGATCCGACATTCGATTGTTGAGTGTCAGCCTATCGCAGGAGATTCGGCTTTAAGGGTTCGGAATCGAAATGTCCCCGTTTCGATCCGCTCTCGGTACAAATTGAGCCGGGTTTCCTGTCGCCGCAATGCTCGGACCAGCATTGCGTAAGAAAACGTCATGAATTAGCCATTATAGGTCGGCCTTTGTCCTGCGTCAACCTTGGATTTGGCGCGTCCTTCAATCTCGCCGGGCCAAATTAGCGGTGCAAGTGGGCCTCCACAGGCGGATTCCACAAGGCGCCGAACGTCCTCAACCTCATGTTGGATCATCATTTCCGACATGAGAAACTCAAGTTGACGCAAGCGGGTTTCGGCCAGCTCGCGACTTGCGGCAAAACAAAAGGAGTCCTTCAGACGTGCGGTCCAGAAGTGATACTCGGTCCGACGCTTCCATGCATCCAAAACCGCTTGTACTCCTTTTCCTCCGCAAATTCCGCGACGAATGGCCATCCACAAGAATCCCAGGCCGAATTCTTCGAGGTTGTCGGCCTCGATGAGGATTTGGCCTTCGATGGGTCCGGGAGAGTGGGAGATTCGGAACCTTATGGTTTCGCAGGCTCGCGTCAATGATTGGGCGGGGATAACGCCATGCAATGCATGCTGCATGACGCGGATACTCTCCACTACGATGTTCTCTGACGGGGAAGCCAGCAGGATCTCATGTCGTTCGATCTCGCCCGCCCGCCAGCGAGAAATCCAACCGGCTTCGTGAAAGAGGGCAGCGGCAAGGAGAGCCAGCAAATCGGGTTCGCGTGCCTGTGCCTCAGGTAATCGCGAAAGATATTGGGCGCTTTTGGCGACGCGCACGCAATGTTCCCAGAGGAATACGTCGTTTCCCCCACCCTCCGCCGGGACGACAAGATCGGCGCGCGCCAGCTTCCAGACCGCTTCTAAATCCCTCATGGCGTAATGACAGACCGGAAAAACTTGCCCGCCGGCCCGCTCCCACCAAAACTCTCAACGATCGTAGCGCAAACCGCACACCCACCCGGAATAGAACACTGCCAGTGGGCGGATCTAGCGCTCAGAGTACTGCAAAACAAGCGACGCCCATTATAGCAGGTCTCGGTGCACGAACGCCAATGAAAAACGATGAAGTTTGGGTATTTGCAGCGAAATTATTTGGATTTTTCGAGGAGTTGGTAGTGAAAATTGCGTTTTTGCGGGATCCAACCCGCCTGCATTATGGCGTTTCGGATTTCTTTTTCGGTCAGTTGAAACGTCGTGCCTGCTGCGGAAACGACGTTTTCCTCCATCATCACGGATCCCATATCGTTGGCACCGAAGAAAAGTGCAAGTTGCCCTATTTTCACACCCTGCGTAACCCAGCTCGACTGGATATTGGGAATGTTATCCAGGTAGATTCTCGCGATGGCGCTCATCCGCAAATACTCGCAGGCGTCGGCGAGGACCAGGTGCTTTCCGTCGGGGGGAAATTTCGCGTCCGCCTCAAAGACCGGAACCCTGCCCAGCGGGGTATCGCCGGGTTGAAAGGTCCAGCAAATAAAGGCCGTAAAGCCTCCCGTTTCATCCTGTAAGTCACGCACGAGCCGCAGATGTTCGATTCGCTCCGGGATGGTCTCGATATGGCCGAACATCATGGTGATGCTCGTTTTCATGCCGATGCGGTGGGCTTCGCGCATGACGTTCAGGTATTGAGCGGTCGTGGTTTTGCCGCGGGCGATCTTGTTACGGACGCGGTCCACGAGGATTTCCGCACCGCCGCCGGGAATCGAATCCAGCCCGGCCTCCTGGAGGCGTAATAGTACATCGCGCACGGGCATGCTGAATATTTCGTGGAAAGCATGGATTTCCGGCGGGCTGAAGGCATGAACGTGGATCGTCGGATATTCGCGTTTGATAAACCGCAGCATGTCCAAATACCATTCGAAGGGCAGCATTTCGGCAGGCACCAGACCGCCCTGCATGAGAATTTGTGTCCCGCCGATCGCCAGTAGTTCTTCGATTTTTTGTCCGATCTGGGCGAAGGTCAGAATGTACCCTTCGGGCAGATCGCGGCGACCGGTGTCCATGCCCGGCGGGTCGGCCTTGAAGTTGCAGAAGATGCACCTGGCCGTGCAATAGTTCGCGTAGTTGATGTTTCGGTCGACAACGTAGGTTCGATAAGGCTCCGGGTGACGCCGCATGGTCACTTCGTGGGCCCGCCGTCCCAGTTCATGGATGGAACAATCGCGATGGAGCGCGAGGGCGTCACTATCGCTAAGACGCGATGCGCTGGGTGCAGGCGGAGATAGCAGACCAACAGTCATGCGAACACCAGCTCTTCCGTCGGTTCCATCAGGCCATGCTTGCCGGCGAGTTCGAAGAATTTCGTAATGGCCTGGCGCTGCCGCGGTCCGAGCCGGAACTTCAGGCGTTTGGTCAGGTAGCGTTTTGCAAGGGTCACCGGCCAATTCAACCCCGGACCGAAATCGGCGGCGATCAACTCAGCCGATGCTTCTCCCCGATCGCGTGCGGCGGACAGCTTGCCCGCCAGCACGGAAACATCCAGGTCGTGCGGCGCGGCCCAGACGGCAAAGACAAATGGCAGCGAGGTGAGCGACTTCCACGCGGAACCCAGATCGGTCTCGATGTGGTAGTCGATCAGCGTGTGGTGTACGACCTTGTCTCCGATGAGCAGTACGGCCTCGCAGTCGCCCGCGCTCTCTCTGCCGTCGTATGGGACGATTTCCAATTCGCGGTTGTATTGCTCCCTCCACAGCAGCGACGCCAGCACAACCGAAGTGTGCGAGTCGCCATCGACGTGCAATCGGCGGATCGAGCCAGCCGGTACCCGTGAAAAAACCCGCACCGTCAGCGTTTCCCCGTCGCAGCCGATGCAGGCATCGGACACGACTTTCCATTTGCGGTCATGGCGCACCAGGTCGATGACGGGTAACAGGGCGGCGTCCACCGTGCCGTCGTCGAGGAGCGTGGCGAGGCGGGAGGGAACGTCGTGGACCATGCGAACGGCGGGGTCGCGGTCGAGGCCGGCGATGAGCGGTTTGGCGTTGAGGTAGCAAACCACGCCCAGCCGCCAGGACTCCAATTTGTGCCAATCCGTTGTCACCACAAGCGGATTATAGAATACTCCGCGAAACGGTCACACTCTTAATTAGGGACAGTCACCTATTAGCAAGACCTGAAGGCCTCGCTAATAGGTGACTGTCCCTAATTGACGTGATTGCCGGTTCTGCTAGGCTGGTGCGTATGCCTCGTGTCGCTCGCATTGTCGTTCCCGGCGTTCCGCACCACATCACGCAGCGCGGGAACAATCGTCAGGATGTGTTCTTCGCGGACGAGCAACGCCACTTGTATCTCGAATTTCTGAAGAAGCATTCCGAGCAATTCGGTCTGGCCGTCTGGGCCTATTGTCTGATGTCGAATCACGTACACATCGTGGCCACGCCCAACAGCGGCGAAGCCCTGGCCAAGGCGATCGGTCGGACGAATTTCAACTATGCCCAGAAGCTGAACCGTTTGATGCGGCGGAGCGGGCACGTCTGGCAGAATCGGTTTTTTTCGTGCGCGCTCGAGGAGGTGCATTTGTGGCGGGCGATCCGATATGTCGAGCGAAATCCGGTGCGTGCGCGATTGGTGCGAGCGGCCTCACGGTACGAATGGTCGAGTGCTGCGGCGCATGTGAACGGGGTTGATGAGACGGGCGTGTTGGATATGAAGAACTGGTCGGCGAGGTGGAAGCCCGGGCAGTGGGCGGAGGCTCTTCGCGATCCGGATGAGGAAGGGGCGAAGCTGGTGTGCGGCAGCACCCGAACCGGGCGGCCACTGGGAAGGGAGAGCTTTGTGAATCGGATCGAAAAGGAACTCGATCGGCGTGTCCACGCGATGCCGGTAGGCCGACCCAGGCCTACACGGAGCGATTCATAGCCTATCCCAGAATCATGCGGAACCGGCATCCTGTCGGTGCAAACACGGGCTGCGTTTAATTAGGGACAGTCACCTATTAACGTTAAGGCGTTGTTAATAGGTGACTGTCCCTAATTGGAGATGGTCCGATCATAACCCAACGGCAGGGTGTTGGGACGCAATCGTGAACGCCCCCAGGCCATTCCTCTGCATTCCTCTGGAAATCAAGCAACAAATCCGATAGTTCGGGCAGCGCTTATCGCGTCGCTGCACGTACAGCATCGCCGGAGATATTCCATTCTGGTGGAGAAGATGATGAATCCGCAACCGCAATCTCAACCTCTGGTCAGTGATTTCGCCGGCGACCCGGACTTCGCGGAATTGCTGGTGGACTACCTTTCGGGAATGCCCAATCGCATTGCGGCGCTGGAAGCGGCGCTCGCGGCGTCCGACCTGGAGTCGCTGGCGCGCCTCACGCATCAGCTCAAGGGTTCGGCGGGGGGATACGGCTACGCTCCCATCACGGATGCGGCCAAGGACCTGGAGCAATGCGCCAAGGCCAGGGGGGAAATGGACGTGCTGAAGAAACAACTGGACGCGGTGGTTGACCTTTGCCGCCGCGCTTGCGCGAGTCGATAGGGCATGCACGGGATGGGCATGAAGTGACGCAAACGCAAGACACTACAAAGGGTCAATCAGGTCGCGGTGATTCGCCATGCGCCAAGGACCCGCGTACGCGTAGCGTGTGGGTAACCATTGTGCTGGTTGCCGCCGTAGCCTTCGTGATCGAGCTGATCATCATGCGCGCCTTGCCGATCTTCGATGAGGTGGTGAGTCGGCAGATCGCCGGCCTGCTGGACGCCGCCGCTGTTGGATTGGTGATCGCCCCGATAGTGATCGCGCTGGCCTTCTTGCGCCACCCGCGCGCCGGAGTCGTCAGCGAAGCTGTGCTGGGCGGAAGACGCGGCAAAGCGATGGTCCTTGTGATCCTGGTCGTTGGATTGGCGGTCGCGTGGGGCGCGGCATTGTTCATGGAAACGGGCGCGTGGCACTCGGATCGGATGCACTTCAACCATCTCGAAGAGCGCCTCAAGGGGGAAATCGTCCGCCGCGTATCATTCTACGATCACGGGCTTAACGGTATTCGAGGCCTGTGGCCGGCAAGCAAGTTAGTGGAGCGTGGGGAGTTCAAGGCCTCCGTCGACAACATGGATTTTTCGGCGGGTTTCCCCGGCGCGTTGGGCTTTGGCTTTATCAAACGCGTCGAGCGGGCCGGTCTGGAGGAGTTCCTGGCCAGAACCCGTGCGGACGAGGCGCCGGACTTCGAAATCAAAACCTCCGGTAACGAGGAGGACCTGTTCGTGGTCGAGTTCATCGAACCGGCCGCCGCCAACGCCGCCGCGATTGGCTTTGACATCGGCTCGGATCCGGTGCGTCGTGCGGCCGCCGAACGGGCGATGCTCTCAGCCGAAGCGACGTTGACCGATTCGATCACGCTCGTCCAGGCCGCCGATGCCGGACCTGGGTACCTGTACCTGCTGCCGATCTATAAAAAGAAATCACCCATCGGCACACCGGAGGAACGTCGGGCGGCGCTGGAGGGATGGGCCTACATCCCCCTGAGCAAGGAGCGAATGTTTGAAGGCATGGCGCAGGTCACTCAGGGGGAATTGGATTTCGAGATTCTCGATGGCGACGATCAGATTGCCGGCAATGTAGTTTACGACGACGACAAACACATCGTGAACGGATCGGTCCCGGTTTCCGCCGCGTGCTTTGAGGACCGGATGTTTTATTCGTTCGTCCCGCTGTTTATTGGCGGCCAGCACTGGACGATCACGTTCAGCACGACCCCGTCGTTCGCCACCACATCGCGTTCGGCCGTGTGGGCGGTCGGGTTTGGCGGAACGCTGGTGTCCTTCCTGGCGGCCAGTCTGGTCTGGACGTTTGGACGCGCCACGGTAAGGGCACAGGCTTTCGCCCGTGCCATGACCGTGGACCTGCGTGAAAGTGAAACACGCTTCCGGGAGATCGCCAACGCGGTACCCGTCATGGTGTGGATTTGCGATCCGGACAGGCAATGTACCTATGTGAATCAAGGTTGGCAGAACTTCACGGGTCGCACCCTGGAACAGGAGTTGGGGCAGGGATGGGCAGACCAAATCCACTCCGAGGACCGTGATGCCTGTCTGTCAAAGTTCTCGGCGTTTGTTCGTGAACGCGTTTCTTTTGAGATGGAGTATCGTGCGTGCCGACATGACGGGAGCTACCGCTGGCTTATGGACCGGGGCGTCCCGCGCTTCGCGGAGGATGGCACGCTACACAGTTACATCGGCGGAGTCATCGACATTACCGACCGCAAAGAAGCCGAAGAGAACTCCCGGATCGCACACGAGGAACTCGTGGAGCTTAACCGATCGCTCGACGAGGCACGCGCAATTGCCGAATCCGCCAGTCGCTCCAAGAGCGAATTCCTGGCCAACATGAGCCACGAAATCCGCACGCCGATGACCGCGATTCTGGGTTACTCAGAACTGCTCATGGAGGACGGCGACTTCGACCAGGCGCCGGCGCGCCGGGTGGAGAACATCCGCACGATTCAGCGTAACGGCGAGCACTTATTGCAAATCATCAACGACATCCTGGACGTTTCCAAGATCGAAGCCGGCAAGCTCACCGTGGAAAAGATCCCCACTTCGCCGGTCCAGATCGTGGAAGAGACGCTTTCGCTGATGCGCGTTCGATCGGACGCCAAGCAACTGTCTTTGGACGCTGAGTACGAAGGCCCCATTCCGCAGACGATTCGGACCGATCCGGTGCGACTGCGTCAGATACTGCTCAATCTGGTGGGCAACGCGATCAAGTTCACCCGCGAAGGCGGAGTGCGCATCCGCGTCGGATTCGACCAGTCCGACCCGAACGCAACTACGCTGCATTTTGCGATCATCGACCACGGCGTGGGCATGACGCCCGAGCAAACCCAAGCGCTTTTCATGCCTTTCTCCCAGGCTGACGCCACGACGACCCGCAAGTTCGGGGGTACGGGTCTGGGGCTGTACATCGCCCAACGTCTGGCGGAGAAGCTGGACGGGGGCATCACCGCGGCTTCCGAGCTGGGGAAGGGCAGCACGTTCACAGTCACCATCGTCACCGGATCGTTGGAAGGCACCCCGATGACCGACGTAAACAAGGCGCTGCGGGAAATGAACGAGGAGCTGGCGGCGGAATCCATGAAGGCAAGCCTGGCCGTTTTGGAACAGCCGCTTACGGGTTGCCGAATTCTGCTGGCCGAGGACGGCAAGGACAATCAACGGCTCATCTCGCACCACCTGAAGAAGGCGGGTGCGGAAGTGACGGTCGTGGAAAACGGGCGTCTGGCGGTGGAGCGGCTCACGATTGACGGAACCATCGATGGGACCCTTCGGAATCCGTCGCCCTTCGCCGTCATCCTCATGGACATGCAGATGCCGGAGATGGACGGCTATACCGCCACGCGCACCTTGAGGAAGATGGGCTATCGGCGTCCTATCGTCGCGCTCACCGCCCATGCCATGAGCGGCGACCGCGAGAAGTGTCTCGTCTGCGGTTGCGACGACTACGCCACGAAACCGATCGATCGCAGCGAGCTGATCGCCACGATTCAGCGGCACGTCTTTCCTGAAGAATCGTCCAGATTGGCGAAATCGGCGGATCCCGCATTCCAAACTGGTGCAACGGCACACGACCGGGGAGGCGCCGGATGACCAATCCCCTGTTTGAACGCATCAAAGCGACCGGAGTTCTCCCGTCGCCGCAAGGGGTGGCGCTTCGGCTGCTTCAGTTGGTGGCGGACGACCGTGCGACGATTGCGCAGGTGGTCGCCACCGTGGAGGCGGATCCGGCGATCGTCTCGCGTTTGCTGAAGCTGGTAAACTCGCCCCTTGCGGGGGTTTCTCGAACCGTGGTCTCCGTCACGTCCGCGGTCACGCTTCTGGGATTGCGCACGGTTCGGACCCTGGCACTGGGTCACTCGTTGATCTCCTCTTTTCGTTCAGGACGGTGCAGTGCGTTCGACTTCGAGCGATTCTGGTCGCAGTCGCTGGCCCGGGCGGTGGCGGCGCGCGGTCTGGCCGGCGAACTGGGCGGCACATCGCCGGATGAGGCGTTTACGGTCGCCCTGCTGAGCAAAGTCGGCAAGCTCGCCCTGGCCACGGTGTTCCCCGCCGCGTACGACGAACTGCTCTCCCGTTTGCGGGACGATCCTTCCGCAAGCCTCGGCCAATTGGAGTGTAGGCAGTTTGGCCTGGACCACAATGAGCTTGCCGCGCTGATGATGGCTGACTGGCACCTGCCGGCGCTGTTTTGCGAGGCTGTCCGCAATCAGGATTCCGTTGAGCGCGCCGGGGACACGCCTTCGCGGGCCCTGAACGTCGCGAGAATTCTTCGAGTGTCCGAAGCCATAGCGACGCTCCTGGTAAAGCCAACGCCGTATCAGGACGATGTTGCGACCATGCTGGGAACGGCGCAGGAATGCGGCGTTACGCAGACGGTCATCTCGACGGTCTACGAGTCCGCGCGCGAATCCTGGCGCGAGGCGTGCGCGGTTTTCTCGGTGACCGCCAACGACACCGTGTCCCTGCCGGAACTCCACTGCCGGGCGTCGCGCGAATGCCGTCAGGTGCTGGTCGTGGACGACGATCCCGATTGCCTTCGACTGTTGAGGAATCACCTTTCCAACGCCGGTTACGAAGTCGTCGAGGCGCGAAATGGCGTCGAGGCGCTCCGCATTTTGCATGCGGAGGGTTGTCGCATCGTGGTCACCGATTGGAACATGCCCGAGATGGACGGGTTGCAGCTTTGCCGCGCCATACGCGGGGACGAAGGGGCGGGATTCATACACATCGTGATGATGACCGCCGCCGACAGCACCGAGAAGATGGCGCAGGCTTTTGAAGCCGGCGCCGATGACTTCCTGCAAAAGCCGTTCAAGCCGATGGAGCTTCTTGCCCGGCTCAAGGCCGGGGTTCGAGCGGTGGGTGCGGACGCCAAAGTCGCGGTCCAGCAACTCGCTCTGTTTAAAAGCAATGCAGAGCTTGCCGTACTCAACACGAAGCTGGAACGATCGGCCACAACGGATGAGTTGACAGGTCTTGGAAACCGTCGGGCGGCGCTGGATCGTTTACGCGAACTGTATGCGTCTTTGGAACGGCACCAAACGGCTTTGGCTTGCATTCTCATTGACATCGACCATTTCAAAAGAGTCAACGACACCTTTGGCCATGAGGCCGGGGATGTGGTTCTGCGAGAAACGGCAAATGCCCTGCGGCGGGCGGCTCGCATCGATGAGCCGGTATTCCGACTTGGAGGCGAAGAGTTTCTCGTTCTGTGCCCCGGTGCGTCCGCCGACGACGCTGTGCAAGGCGCCGAGCGGTTTCGACATGCGGTGGCGGCGTCGGCGGTCAAGTACGACAACGATCAGATCTCGGTCACGATCAGTTGTGGCGTCGCCGAATGGGGGCTGGATACAAAGACCACGGATGAACTGCTGCGGATGGCCGACCAGGCCCTGTATTGCGCCAAGCGGGCCGGACGCAACCAGGTGTGCGCGTTTGGTTGCGTCGACGGGAAGCCGGGCCCAGTATGCCGCCCATCGAGCGCTCTCCTTCCTCCGGCGATCAACGGACAGTTGAGTCGATACAAGATACTCGTGGTGGATGATGACCCCGACTGCCGAAAGCTGTGCAAATTGCACCTTTCCCGCGCCGGACACGAGGTGACTGAGGCGGAGTCCGGCGAGGCGGCCCTGGGCGCGGTGCAGCAGGTGAATCCCGATGTCATTGTGATCGATGTGATGATGCCGGGAATGAACGGCATCGAGTGTACGCGTCAACTGAAGTCGAACCGATCCACGGCCGACATCCCTGTTCTGATTTCCAGCGGACGAACCGACGCGTCCGACATCGTGGAAGGATTCAGTGCCGGGGCGGATGAGTATGTGACCAAGCCGGTTCATCCGCGCGAGTTCGTCGCACGAGTCGAGGGTCTTGCCCGCTCCCTTCGAAAAACACGGCAACTGCAAAGCGCGATCGCCGAGCTTGCCTCCGCCAATGCCGAACGAGGCGAGCAGGCCAGGGCCATGGGCATCCTCTTCGAACTTGCCAACGCCCTGAGTCTGGTGGAAAGCGAAGAGAAGATTCTCCAGGAGATTGTCGATGCGACAACGCAGCTACTCCTTAGTCAACGCGTGTCGGTGATGTTTCCAACGGCGGATGGCGCCGAATTGCGAATCGCCCAATCGGTTGGAATCGACGAAGACACGGCTCGGCGCATTCGGGTACCCAGGGGGCGGCTTGTTGCAGGCAGGGTGTTTGAGACGGGCGAACGGATCGTCAAGAACGGTCCCAACGCTGAGGAGGTTGGCGGAAATCGATACGATTCGCCGTTCTTTGCAAGCGTGCCGCTGGCCTCGGTCGCGCTGGGAACCAGCGGCCGAGTAATCGGCGTTCTCAACGTCACAGAACGATATGAGCACAAGCCGTTTGATGATCGAGACTTGCAGTACCTTGATCTGATCGCCAACCTGGCCCACTCGACCATCGAGCATTTTCGCGATCAGCAATCACGCCTGGAGGCCCAACAAGCCATTGTAACCGGGTTGGCGACCCTGGCGGAGTATCGGGACGCGGATACGGGCCGGCATTTGGAGCGGGTTACGAATTATGCACTCATGCTTGCGGAGGAACTCCAAAAACGCGGGCCGTACGCAGGTACTCTGGATGCGACGTTTCTTGCGGATCTGCGCGATGCAATGCCACTGCATGACATCGGAAAAGTCGGCATTCCCGACAGGATCCTTCTCAAGTGCGGACCGCTTTCGCCGACCGAACGCAAGGCCATTGAAAAACATCCGGGTTTTGGCGCCAAAGCGATTCAGGCAGTCATTGATAAAGCCCCGTCGGCGGGCTTTATGATCATGGCCAGGGACATCGCCCTTTGCCACCACGAACGATTTGATGGAGCCGGATATCCGTCCGGCCTGGCAGAGCATCGAATACCGCTCGCTGCCCGCATCGCCTCGGTCGCCGACGTATACGATGCCCTGACCACGAAGCGCCCGTACAGGAACGCCATGAGCCACGAACAAGCCGTCAACCTCATTCTCGAAGGACGAGAGACCCAATTCGATCCCCACGTTGTGGACGCGTTCCTTCGATGTGAGAAGCGGATCGCGGATCTTTCCATCGAGTTGGGCCAGGAGACGGAGTCGGTCCAGGAGCCGGACGGCCCACATCGAAAGCTCCTGACCGCCATACCGTAGTTCAGCGACACGATAGCGCGCCAGGCGTTCGATAAAAAAAGCGCTTCGCCTTGAGATGGCGCGAATGTGGTGGTGGGGGGCACTTCGTGCGCGCAAGCTCAACAAAGAAACACGCCATCATACGAATCCCAAGAAATAATTGCGCTGGGCGTCAACTCCATCCGTCGTGCCTAAGGGCCCGCGCATGATCAAGAGACGCGAATCCTCGGAAACGACGGGCGACTCCCAGGGTTCGGCGGGAACGCCCAGATTTGCCATTTCTGGCAAAATCCCGATGTTCTTCGTGTCCTTCGTGGTAAAGATTTCACCACGAAGATCACGAAGGGAATTGTTTACGATATTGATGTGCCAGCCCCAACGGCACTTCGGAATCGTTTTCACGATGCTTTCCAGTATTGAAGTGCCGGGCTATTCTCATTGCGCCCCTGCGGTACAAACACCGGAACCGCACAGGTAATGATCGTGATCCGTATTACTTCCCTTTCGTGGTTGCGAAGCAGCACCGGTCGAAACATACCGCAGTAGTGTGGCGTTGGCAGGCGATGGTGGACGCGAACATAGTCATCGTGGGTGCGGGTCTGGCGGGGGCGGCAACGGCCTACCACCTCGCCATGCGCCATCGCCGGCGCGTTACGATGATCGAAAAGGAGGCTGTACCGGGTGTGCACTCCTCCGGTCGAAACGCGGCGATGGTCCGCGCCCACGGCGTCGATCCGCTTTTGACGCCGCTCGTTCATGAAGGCGCGGAGTTCCTTCGGCGAGGGCGGTTGGCCCGGTTCGAGCGCCGGGGCGTGATGCTTTTGGGAATGGGGAATGAAGACATTCGATCTCATTTCCCACGGGCTTGCGGCACGGGCCTTTGGTGTCCGCACGATGGTACGGTGGACGTCGCTGGTTTACTTCAGGCGTACCTTGAGGGAGTGGAGGTCCACTTCGATACCGAGGTGCTCGGTTGGTCGCGAATCGCCGATCGACTTTGCGTTCAGACGAACCGGGGGGAACTTGCCTGTGACCTACTCGTCAACGCCACGGGCCCCTGGGCGGGGCATTTTGGCCGATTGCCGATACGGCCCTACAACCGGCACCTCTTCGCGACCGCGCCGATGGCTGAAGTCGATCCGGGCTGGCCGTGCGTATGGGACACGCAAGGCGGGCTGTACTTCCGTCCGGAGTCCGGTGGCCTTCTGCTGTCGGTCTGCGACGAGACCCCGGCAGAACCGGGAGCGTACCACGAGGATCCCGCCATTCTGGAACGGCTCGCTGAGAAAGTCCGGTCAACGCAACCTGATCTTGGTGAGTTTGGCATCCGGTCCAATTGGGTAGGCCAGCGAGCGTTTGCACCGGATCGACGGTTCGTCATTGGGTTCGATCCGCGGGACGATCGCGTTTTTCATGTCGCCGCGCTGGGAGGACACGGGGTCACCGCCTCGTATTCGGTCGGCCGTATCGCCGCAGACATGATTGCAGGCCAGCGCGTAGAAGGCGTCGGCGCCTTCTCGCCATCGCGCCTGAAAGAGCCCATCGGCGGCCAGGATTTCCTACTGTATTGAGGTGCAGCCACCGAGAGAGAAGTCGTCGGGTCATTCAGAAATCAGGCGAGTTCCTCGAACCGGGCGGTGAAATGCCTCAGCACGGGCGGCTCATGAATGATCCGCAGCCCTCGTAGTTCGCCTCTACATTGGTACAGATCGGTGGCCGCTTCGACCACGTAGTCGATATGGCTCTGCGTGTAGACACGGCGCGGAATGGCCAGGCGCACGAGTTCGAGCCGTTTGCCGGACGCGGGCAGGCCGTGATGATGAGATCGCGCATCGCCAGCACCGAACATGACCGATCCGATCTCCACCGCCCGAATACCTCCGGTACGGTAAAGCCCGCAAACGACCGCCTGTCCCGGAAAGTTCGCCACGGGGATGTGCGGGCAAAAGGTTGCGGCGTCGATATAGATTGCATGACCCCCGGGCGGTTCCATGATGGGGATGCCCGCGCTCAGAAGCTTATCGCCGAGGTATTCCACGCTGCGGATGCGGTACGCAAGATAGTCTTCGTGGACGACCTCCTCGAATCCCTGGGCCATCGCCTCCAGATCGCGGCCCGCCAGGCCACCGTAGGTCACGAACCCCTCGGTCAGGATGAGCAGATTTCCTGCTTGCTGAAAAAGTGCCTCGTCGCGGAACAGCAGCAGGCCGCCGATATTGACCAGCCCGTCCTTCTTGGCGCTGATCGTCGAGCCGTCGGTCAGATCGAACATCTCCCGAACAATGTCGCGTACGTCGCGGTTCTGCATTCCCCGCTCACGGCGCTTGATGAGGTAGGCGTTTTCTGCGAAACGGCAGGCGTCGAGGAAAAACGGCAGGCGATGGCGATCGCACACCGCGCGCACGGCTCGCAGGTTTTCGAGGCTGACCGGCTGTCCGCCGCCGCTGTTGTTGGTCACCGTCACCATGACCAGCGGAATCCGCTCCCGGCCCACTTTGTGGATTAGCGCTTCCAACGCGGAAACATCCATGTTGCCTTTGAAAGGGTGCCGTTTTTTGGGGTCGCGCGCCTCCGGAATGGGGAGATCGACGGCCTGAGCGCCGGAGTGCTCGATATTGGCCCGTGTGGTGTCGAAATTGGCGTTATTGGGCACGACCTTGTCGGGTCCGCCAACGAGTTCAAAGAGAATGCGTTCACTCGCCCGGCCCTGATGCGTGGGAAGAACGTGGTGGAAACCGGTCAGTTCCTGGATCCGCGACTGGAATCGGTAAAAGCTGCTCGCCCCGGCGTAGGACTCATCGCCGCGCATGATCCCCGCCCACTGCTCGGAGGACATCGCCCCGGTGCCGCTATCGGTCAGCAGGTCGATGATGACGTCGTTGGCCCGAAGGAGGAACACATTCAATCCCGCCTCCTGCAGCGCCCGTTCCCGATATTCTCGCGTGGACATGCGGATGGGTTCCACGCACTTGATTCGAAACGGTTCGATAATGGTCTTCATATCAAGCCCAGTCCTGCACACCCCTGCCCGATGCGCAGGATTCCCGTCTCTTGAGTCCCTTGGCGATTAACTCACCGACGTCTCGGCTGAGCAGGCGATCGCCGCTCCGGTCCGCTTTCGAAAACGTTGTAAACCAAGGATAGCGGCCCCATAAGCGACGACGTGAGCCGGATACGAGGGGACCCGAACCTCGCCCCCAAACTGGTTCCGGCAGGCGACCACCATCCCCTGCTGTAGGGCCACGCCGCCAATAAAGATCACCAATCCGGTGAAGCCCACCATTCGAAGCTGGCTCAGGGCGCGGGCGGCCAGGGATTCATGAGCGCCGCAGATGATGTCCGCCACGGTCCTGCCCTCGGACACATGATTGATGATCTCGGATTCGGCCAGGACCGCGCAGACGCTGCTGATGGGTTGCGGATTCTTGGCCTCCAGGGACAAGTCTCCGATTTGCTCCAATTGCACCTCAAGGTACCTGCATATTCGCTCCAGAAACCCGCCGCTTCCGGCGGCGCACTTTTCGTTGCTGCGGAAGGTCTTGACCTTGCCGCTATCGCGAAGGGCAATGGCGCGAGTACACTGCGCTCCCATATCCAAAGCGAATAGCGCTTCCGGGAAGAGGGCATGCGCCCCGCGCGCGGCGCAAGTGAGGTCCGTGATTTGAATGTCCCGGAAACTCAGGCTGTAGCGTCCCAGGCCGGTGGAGGCGACATACGCGATTTCATCACGCGAAATGCCGGCTTCCTCGCACGCGGCATCGAGCGATCGCCGGGCCACGGCTTCAAAATCCGCCTTCGTACGCGCCAAGCCGCGACCACGGACGGTCCCATCATCATCGATAATCACGGTTTTGGTCGCGCCCGCCCCGAGATCGATCCCTGCAACATAGGCCACGGAATACTCCTCCTTACGCAGCATCAGCGACGCCGCGACTCACCATCTTGCGATTCTTCACTCATCCACCCAAACGGCCGGTTCAGCACTGACTTCGACGGCGGGTCGCCTTCCCGCCAGCACGTGGTCCATGGCGAACAAGGCCGCACCCAGCGCACCGCAAAAATGAACCTCTGGATTGGCGTTCAACGGCGCATTTAGCTTGGCTTCCAACGCGCGTACCATTCCGATGTTGCGGGCCACACCGCCGGTAAACGTAATCTCAGGGTCCATGCCGACGCGGCGGACCAATCCGACGGTTCGCGTCGCAATGGCCTCATGCACGCCGGCCAGAATGTCCTCCACCTGTTTGTTCTGCGCCAGATGGCTGAGAATGTCGGACTCGACGAACACCGTACACACGCTCGTGAGGCGGACCGGTTTGGTTCCCTTGAGGGAAATTTCACCGATCTCGTCGAGGGAAAGCCCAAGGACCTCGGCAGCGCCGGCGAGAAACCTCCCGGTGCCCGCCGCGCACTTGTCGTTCATGCAGAAGTCGACCACATCCCCTTCGGCGCTGATTTTGATTGCCTTGGTGTCCTGCCCGCCCATGTCAATGACGGTTCGTGTTCCGGGGAAGAGCATGTGGGCGCCTCGCGCATGGCACGAGATTTCCGTAACCTGCGTATCTCCGGCCTCGATCTTGTAGCGGCCGTATCCGGTACCCACCACGAACTTGATGTCTTCGCGGGAGATTCCGGTTTTCTGGATTTCGTCCATCGCACGTTGCCCGGCCCGAACGACGTTGGCGCCCGTGTCGATCAGCACGCGGGCAACCATCGCCCGGGCCGTGTCCAGCGCCACCGCTTTCGTCTGGGTACTGCCGACGTCGATCCCCACAGCATATTCCATGCAATCACCTCTTTCCGATCAGGCCGTCGCCGGCTTTCCTGTTTCATTCCCGGCCCGAAGGCGCTTGTATTGCAGCGACTCGAAGAAGGCGTCGATGCGATTTTTCATCTGGGCTTCGGCGTAGTAACGCGGGTCCTCGAGATCCGACTCGACCATCAGGGTGGGCACATTGAGCTCCCGAGTGAAATACTCGCGCATGTCTCCCTGCCCGGCGGAGAACAGCCGACAGCTCTTGATGCTGTGGATGATTAATGCATCCGCGTTCCACTCCTCGACGTAGCGGCGGATTTGTGCGTAGCGTTCAATGATGGACCGGTTGCACAGGTTGTGTACGAGCATCTGCTCGGCAATGCTCTCCAGCGGACGCTCGGGGTCGTGGCAGAAGCCGAACTCCCAAATTCCGCCGACGGTGGAGTATGTGCTTTGCACGGACACTGCTCCCCAACGTTCGAAGAGATTGCGGAAGTTTCGATAGTAGGGGTAGGGCGGCGGCCCTTCGATCACGGTTCGAAAGCGTTCTTGCTCCAGCACGCCGACTCCGTCATCCACCATTTGCTGGTAGTCCGCAGCGGCTACGTCAAAGAAATCGGCGGCCTCCTTCGTGCCGCGAAGGGCGTTGATGGGCCCCATCATGTTGATGCTGTCGAAATAGGCGTCGAAGGGCGCCGGCCGATTCTTGCAAAGCTCCTTGGCCCGCGCCCAGCCCTGTTCGGCCCGGGCCGAGTACCCGAGAATCTCGCGGAGCCGGTCGATGTCAAACTTTTTTCCGGTCAGTTTTTCGCAGGTGGTAATCAGTTCGCGGAGCTGGCACATGACATAGCTGATGTCATCTTTGGTGGGCGCCTTTTCACGCAAGAAGGGAATATCGAGCATGACCAACGGCACACTCATCATACTGGCGCAGTGCTCGAACCACTTGATGTAGACATTGCATCCCACGAAGTTGCAGACGATCAAAGATGGCTTGGGAATGGTGCCGTTCTCGCCCACCCCGCCGCACATGGTAAAACCAACATCCGCCTTGACATACGCGCAGTTGTCTGAGGCGTATCCGATCTCTTCACTCTTGAGGATGTAGGGCAGAGAATTCTTCCGTATCGCCAACTGCAGCGCGTTGATCTCCGGAAAGACGGGCAGGATGTCGAAGCAGCGCAGGATTTCGACGCAGTTGCCGCTGATCATCAAATAGGCCGATGGCGTCGGCGTTCGCGTTGCTTCTTTGAGCTGCGCCATCCAGTCGGTCATGATGTCGCGCGAAAGCGTATGGATCCTGCCGCGATAGTCTCTGGTTGGCGCTGGGGCTGGGGCTGTCGTCATCGTCACCCTTTCTTTTGTTTTCGCCTGCATCCGGGCGTTGAAACCCGGGATATCCGGTTCATCCGGCAAGCCCGACTTACTCGAACAACATGGACTCCGCGAAGGTTTCGACCTCCGTTCGTGCCGACTCAAACGTCCACATCTTTTCCTCAAACTCGATCTTCATGTGCGGCACGCTGGCTTCCTCCAGCTTGCGCCGGAAGAGCACATAGTCGAGAAGCGCGGGCTCGCAGAATTTGGCCGACGCGAACAGCACGGCCTCGGCGCCCGCCTCCTTCATTCGTTGCACCAGTCCCTCCGTCCGCGGCCGATCGCGATCGTGTCGGACGGAGGTGTAGGTGCTGTCGCGGAGATAGGCGTTTGAAAGTGCCGCCAAGGGGTCTTTGTCGGCGATGATGTCGTCAGCGAAGAGCCGCCATCCGATCATCGTGTCGTCATCCTGCACCAGGCATCCGCCGGCCTCGATCACCTCAAGCAGGCCCACCGGCGGCAGTTCGCAGAACGCACCTTCGATGACGACCTTCACGCCGTCGCGCTCATGCACTTCGGCAGCCTCGACCTGTTCGCAAACCGTTTCGAGCATGGGGAGGAAGTCCTCCGGCATCATGCGCGTTCCGGCATAGACCAGAGCGTGCAAATCGGCAGCAGAGAGCAGGTTGGGTTGCTCTTTGCGCCGGGCGTAAATGGCGCGGATCAACCTGCGCACTTTGTTGTAGAGTTGCAGGCTGTGCTTGATCGCCGCGTCCGTAATCGGCCTGCCCAGATGGTTCGATAGATTGGTGCGAAAACGCTCGAATTCCGCCCGCGCATAGGTCGCCGACTGCGCGCTGTACATGTTCTGGGGAAGATGAAGGTATTCGATGTACATGTCGGGCGCGTTCCGCTTGACTACGCTGGAAAGGTTCCGCGCCACGTCGCAGATCGAGCTGAACACGGCGCCTTGAAAGCCCTTCATCTCCCCACGAAGAAACAGTTCGAGCGTGCTCTTGGCAATCGAGCAGATGAACGACTGAAAGCGCACCTCTGCAAACGACAGCTCGATCTTGTTTCCTGCTCCGAACAGACCGACGGGCAGGAGACCGGCCGCGTGGATCAACTCCACGGGGGCGTAGACGGGAAAAACGGCGAACCCCTCGATGCCGGGATGCTTTTCGCGCGCCCCGGCTAGGGCGCCGCCCGGTAACAGGTCGATCAGTTCGCGACATTCGTGAAAAATTTTCTGCATTGGCTATCGACTCCGCGTCGCCTGGGTCATGCCCGGCGGACTACCGTTCAGGGTTTCCCATTCGGGGTCTGGCCGGGGTTCAGAGCCTCTGAGTCCGCGTCGGTCAAACCGTTCTCATTCGGATAGGCCCATCCCGGCAGTTGTACGTCGGTACAGGCGTAGTTCATCGGCGGTGGCCGGTGGGCGCGGTCGAGCAGCGCCAGTAGACCCGTCCGAATGAACGGGTTCTTCTTCGGATTGAAGATCTCGCCGGTCTCCTTCGCCAAGGCTTCATCGTCGGTGCCGCGTGCCAGCTCACGCTTGAACAGAGCCCTGGAATACGGTGCGTCCCTGGCCATGAGGCGAGCGCGTTCGTATCCGCGCCGCAGCGCTTCGAACTCGTCATCGAAGACGCCGTGACTCAGACCAATCTCATAAGCCCGATCCGCGGTAACCCCCTGATCGAAGATCTCGAAGGCGACGGAATCGCCCATACCCAGCCGTTTCAGCTCCCCGGCCGCACCGAAGCCCGGAAGAATGGCATAGTCAAGCTCGGGCTGGTTGTAGGTATTCTTCTGCCGCAACTCCGAGCGCCGTTCCAGCGTGTCGAAGACCAACCCGGAGGACCGCAAGTCGTAGCGTAGATCGAGGAAGTAAGTGAACTCCGCTCCGCCGCCCCATTTTTCGCCGAACACGCCGATGCTCGCCACCGGACTCTGCTGGATCATCCGAAACAGCGTCACGGCGTTGCGGCTGGAGGCGGCCGCCTCCGCTTCGCTCAGCGGCGCATAGCCCCGCTCGCGATCAAACCAGCCCCGGTTGAACTCGCGGGCATCGGCGCCGAGCATGCGCATTCCGGTTCCGGCTGCGGTAAAGAGCACGGCGCCGCATTGGCCTGTGCGATGAAGGTGCAGCACGCGATTGAAAGCGTGGACAAGCTGATCGATCACCGCGCGATTGAAGACGTTTCCGCGCATTGGGCTGTTGAAAACGACGCTGACCACGCGGTCTCTGGACGAGGGACCGTATACCTTAAGATCGAGGTAACTCCCTCTGTACTCACCCGTCTCGAAATCCAGTTCCGCCACCGGAGTCTGGTAATGCCTTCCGTATCCCAGCAGGCGGGTGAAATTGCGTCGCTTCATTTCCCACAGAAGGCACGGGCGAGCCTTGCGCGGTCCGCATTCGCCGTTCACGTCGAGCATTTCGGCCATGTGTGGATCGTCGCTGTTCTCATCCTGGGCCCTGTGGACGAGTTCGATTACGCCGTCGATGGTCAGATGCGCGATCAGGGCGTCGATCAACTCGATCAAACCGACCTTGAACCGCAGGCCTGCACGCGTGGAGATATTGATCTGCCCCGGTGTAGCGATCCCGTCCTGAATGAGGTCCAGCGCATAGAGGCAGATGGGCAGTGCGTATCGGCGGAAGGCCCGTCCTCCCAGGTCGCTTGCGCAAGCGACATGAACGAGCGACTCGGCGCTCTTGATCTTTCCCGACCGACGATCCTGTTCGGCCGCTTCGTAGAATGACCAGTAGTCCTTACGCGATATCTCAGCAACGGGCACATACTTGCCGCTCGCCGGATCGAGAACCTGGCGAATCGTCGGCTTCCCGTCGCTCCACGAAAAAAATCCGCGTCGCGAAGGGGAGTTGACGCCTGTGCAGCCGTCCCGCTCCAACCTGGCGATCCAATCGGGGTAGTGTGCGCCGTTTCTGTTGTACAGACTCCGCAGACGGTCGGTTTCGGGCAGGCTTCTGCCGAGATGGCGCGACGATTCTGTGTAGGGCATGTGCCCGGTCTGATCCAGAACCTGAAACGGATTGGCGGTGAACAAGTCCCACAGTCCGCCGCGCTCCACGATGTCTCGCGATGTTTGGATGTCCCACGAAATCACCGCGGCCATGGCCTGGAAGATCGGATCGGTCAGGTAGCCGTGATGGTCTGCGGGAAGCGCGACGACGGTCTTCTCGAGAATCTGATCCGCAAAGACGGTGCCGAAGGCAAATGTCTCGGACGACGCGAATTTGCCCTTCATCACGTCGATGAGTCGATTGGCCTCGAAGGGGAAATAACCGTGAACGGTGAGGAACTTCTCACGAAGAGCCTCCGACTTGAACAGGACGGCCAGTTCGCCTGTCGTGTGGGACGAGGTATTGGAAAAGATCGCCGCGATGTGATCCGGATCAACGTGTTTTTCAATCGCATCGAAAATTTTTGCCTTGATTTCTCCGCGCTCGGTTGCCACTTCCCATACAAGGTCGGCGCGGGCGAGGCCATCGTATGATTGCGTGAACGTGATTCTCGCCCCGGCGCGTCTGGCATCCTCCGGGCATAGGCGAGATTCCTTCACGTCGGCGGCCCGCATGGCGTCGAACCGTGCCTTGGCCCGATCCAGCGCCTCCGCCTGAACGTCGAGAAGGATGATTTCGTATTCGGTCTTTTTCAGCAGGTCGATGGCAATTCCCTGCCCCATCGTTCCAGCGCCGATGATCGCGACGCAACGAATGTCGTTCACGCGCCGCACCGCGGGTTCGATCGACTTGTCACCAAAGGCGAATGCTTTTTTCATCGTGTAAATCCACCGCGTTTGCGATTACGTCTTTTCCAGATCACGGATCAGTAAGGCCACGCCCTGACCGCCGCCGATACAGGCAGAAGCGCATCCGTAACGCACATCGCGGCGCTGCATCTCATACATGAGATCAACGGTCATGCGAACGCCGGTGGCGGCCAGCGGATGACCGATCGCCACCGCTCCGCCGTTGACGTTCACGGTCTCCCGATTGAGAACCAGTTCCTTTTCCACTCCCAGATACTGTGCCGCGAAGGCCTCGTTGATCTCCCAAAGGCCCACGTCTTCCTTCGCGATTTTCGCCTTGCCCAAGGCCTGTTGAATGGCCGGCACCGGTCCGCGGCCCATGACCCGAGGGTCCACACCGATGACCCCGTATCCGGCAATGGCATAACGGAAAGGACAGCCGATGCGCTCGGCCTCGCTCCGATCGACGAGGATGACGGCGGCTGCGGCGTCGCTGATTTCGCTGGCATTGCCGGCAGTGACCAGTCCGTGCGGCGTGAGCGAAGAGAGTTTTGCGAGGGTATCGATGTCGGTCTGGCGGACACACTCGTCCCGGGCCAGACGCACTTCGCGCCCGCGAAGGTCGGTTGCATCCAGAACGAACATCCCCCGCATGGCGTCACCGCCGTTGAGGTGCGACTGCCGATAGGCGGCGCGTGCCCTCGCATGGGACTGGGCCGCAAACTCATCGCATTCGCGCCGCGACACGCCCATCCGCGATCCGTACTCGTCCGCAGTCAACATCATGCTCGTGTGCGCCAGGTCATGGTTCAGGCCCGCCAGAAGGGTGTCCTCGACCACTCCGCCTTCGGCGAACTCCCAGAAATTGCTGCGCAGTCTGTGAGACCGAAGCACCTGCGGCGTGCGCGACATGCTCTCGGCCCCGAAACAGATGGCGATCTTGGCGTCGTCCACGGCCTCAGGGAGCGCGATCTGCTGGAATCCGTTGATGATCGTCTGGAGTCCGGAGCCGCAGATCCGCTGCACCATCAGCCCCGGCGTCTCCTCAGGCAGCCGACACCGCAGGGCCACGTTCCGTGGAAAGTAGATATCCTGCGCACCGGGCGCTGTGTACTGATATACGTTTGCGCCGATGGCGATGTCGATGTTTTCTCGATCGACGCCGCTGCGTCGAATCGCCTCCTCGCACGCAAGTGCGGCCAGTTCCTCCGGCGCAAACTCACTCAACGTTCCGCACTTGACCCCGATCGGAGTCCGCGCTGCACCGACCATCACGACTTGTGGGAAGCCATTGCGGTTCATGCCGGTTTACGCCTCCTGGAGTTCCGTTTCATGGACCACAATGACTGCGCCCTTGGCATCCGACGAGAACAATTTGCCGATCGTTTCCGCGTGATGGTCCAAGATTTCACGCCGCACCAGCTTCCCCGAGGGAGTCAACTCGCCGTTGGCGAGCGACGGTTCCTCCCCGATCAGCACCGCCCGGCTTATCCTCTGGTATTTCACTTCGATGTTCGCATTGATCCGGGCAAGCTCTTCCGCGAAGAACTCCCTCGCCGCCGGTGCATCGACCAGGTTTTCTGCGGTAATGCCTTTGCGATCCGCCCACTCGCGCAGCAGACTCATGGCCGGGAAGATCGCCGCTCCGACACCGTCCTTGCCGCTCCCGACCACCACGGCGAGACTGATGTACGGCGACTCATTCACCAGGACATTCTCGATCCGCTGGGGGTGTACCTTTTCTCCGGTCGTGAGTTTGAACGCACCGTCCTTCCGTCCGAAAATCCGCAGCCCCTCTTTGGTGAACTCGCCGAGATCGCCGCTGTGAAACCAACCGTCTTCGTCAATGACGTGCGCCGTCGCCTCCTCATCGTCCAGATAGCCGTCCATGACGTTGGGCCCTTTGACCAGAATCTCCTGGTCGGCATCGAGGCGGATGGTCACGCCCGGAATCGGAAAGCCCACCAGACCGCTCTTCCATTTGTTGTCCAGCGCCGTAAGAGTCACACAGGGAGATGTTTCCGTCAGCCCCCAGCCTTCCATGACCGGGATGTTCCGTTGGCGGTATCCGGTCCCCACAGGCTCCGGCAGCGAGGCCCCGGCGGTGAAGACGAACCGCAGTCGGCCGCCGAACACCGTTCGATCGACGTCGGGGTTCCCGCGGCAGCGCGCGAGCAGAAGATCGTGTACGCGCGGAACACTGAAGAAAAGCGACGGGTTGTACGCCTTCCAGTTGTCGATCAGGCGGTCCATGTCCTTGCCCCGCGAATCGTCGAGGCAGTATTCACATCCGTGATAGAGGGTCAGGAAACGCTCGAACAGCCCGCCGAAGCTGTGGTGCCACGGCAGATAACCCATCACGGAGTCCTTCTCGCTTAGGTCCCAGAGCAGGCCGATGGCTTTTTGTTGCGAGAGAAGGTTGCGGTGGGTCAGTCGGACGCCCTTCGGCATTCCCGTCGTACCGGAGGTGTACATTACCACACACAGATCATCCGGTTGGACGGCGTGGATTCTCTCGTCAAGCTCCGTCGCGGATGCGCCGCCCTCTTGAGTCAGCCCGCGAAAATCCTCAGCGCCCCACGAATCGCAGCCCGCGTCATGGTCCATGCAGAAATATTTTCGCACCCAGGGATATCGGTCTTTTTCAATCTTGTTCAGTTGGTGTTTCCCGGACACAACCACCCACTTGGGGCGGGCGTGACCGAGGAGGTGTGCAATCTGTCGCGGAAGGTATCCGGCATACACCGGAACGCTGACCGCGCCGATGATCACCGTTGCCAGTTCGAACTGGAACATTTCCGACCGGTTTTCAGAGATCATGGCGATGCGATCGCCGGGTCGGATTCCTTCGCGAAGCAAATGCCGGGCGATCTGAAACACTTGTCGCCCGAATTCATTCCATTTCATGGAATGCGTTTCGCTCCCCTGCCGCTCGCGCATGTACGTCCGGTCGCCGTAGCGTTGAACGCGATCCGTGAACATCGCCCCCAGCGAACGCTCGTAATCGCCCAAAGGCGAAGGATGGGTGTGCTCCGCTCCCATCCGTTTGATGCCGATCTGCTCGTCGAGTCCCTGCGGCGTGGTCTGGCAATAGGCCAGGCACGAGTCACTCAACAATCCCTTGGTGAGGGCAAACCGCTCGTCGGCAGGCTTGCTGATGAAATCCAGGCTCACAGGATCGAAGCCGGCCCGCCGGCGAATGAGGTACGACGCAAGGAAATAGACAATGTTGGTGGCCAGCTCCTTGATGTGAGAACATCCCACGTGACCCCCGACCCGACGAACGATCTGGCTGAGCACGCCGCGCTCGATGCGCAAACCCACGAGCTTTTCGGCCACGTGCTCCACTTCCCGGCAGACCGGGAAGGGCACGCGGATCATGCTCAGCTTGCTGCGCGTGATCTGTTCGTCGGGAAGGTAGATGTTGATTTCGAGCTTGATCAAATGCTCATTGTCCAGCATCGTTCCGACCGCGACCACGTTTTCCGGACCGGCCTCGAAGAGTTCAAGGCCGATGTTTCTTTGTGCCGTGAGATTCATGGAAACTGCTCCCAAGTGTTTGCCGTCGCCCCCGCCGTCCCGATAGTGAATCGCCCGCGCCATGGCCGCCTGCACGTCTTTTTTCAGCGACAGGAAGAGGGCCTCTTCCTTGTACATTCCGGAATTGGCGGCGTATCGCGACAGCGGTGTGAGAATCCACTCCTCATTGGAAAAAAGCTTGACGCTCTTGAGCCCGCTCGATAGCGCATCCCGAAACGACTTGAGCGAGCTGGTGACGTGTTCGGCATGGGCCATGATCGTCGCCCGATGCCCGCTCCAGATTTCCTCGAACACCGCGTCGGGCGGGTAGGCGCCGGCCGACTTTCCGACATCGAAGACCGCTTGGGTAATACGATTGACGAAATCGGCCTTGGTCGCATCCTTGCAAAGATCGCCCATTCGCAGATCGATCAGCTCTCCATTGGGCTTGACCGTATGAATCAGTCCGCCGACGTTGAGCACGATGGAGATCATGGCCTTGTCGAACTCGACGCGCGTGCCGGGCACCCCGCGGGCATGTTGGAAAGGGTAGGCGTGCGTGCCGAGAATCGCCTCGATGCGGTTGCGCTCGACCTCTCCGCCGCCGGCGAATTGCACCAAGCCCTTCCGCTCGAGCAAGTAAAGGGTCTGCGCTCCGCTTCCGCGGCGGCCGCCCGCCTGGAAGGAAACGCCGCGCACGACCCGATCGAGAATCGCGGGAACCATCGGCTCGGTCACTCCCGGCAGACGCCCCATCAACATCGATTCGTTGATCTGCTCTTCGTACGTTCGGATGGTCTGCTCGGCGAGAATTCCGTTGGGCAGCACCAGAAGAATCGGCACGTGACGGCGGATATCCTCGCTCGATCGCAACTTGCTGCGTTCCGCGAGGTTTTCCATAAAACGAGTCAGATCCTGCGTGAAGAGTCCAAGCTGGTCCGGATTGCAGCAAATGAAGAGCAGTTCCGGCATGTGGTTCATCGCATCCGCTTCAAGGAGGTTCGCAAAGATGCGACCTTCGAGCGGCACCGACCGCATTTTGCCTCCGTCCAGAAGCTTGAGCACACCGGCGGTTTTGAGCGGTTGCGTAATCCCGTCGCCGCCGCGGCCAATGAAGCACTCGGCGTTGGCGTGTACGAAAAACGCCACGCCCAGAGCGCCCGGCGGCTGAACGCCTAACTTACCCTCGTGCAACATGGCCCACTGAACTCCCGTTTCGCTGCCTGGATTCCCACGCGATCAAGGCCGCTCCGTACGCACCCGCGTGTTGCGGCATGGGCGGCAAAAGCACTTCCGTGTCCAGCACTTCCTCCAATGCGCGGATCAGCGCCCGGCAATGCGCCGCCACGCCGCCGGTGGCGCTGACCGGACCGTCAGTCGCCGACATCATCTCGGAAACGCGGGTGGCGATGGAACGAAACAGTCCCATGGAAATGTCCTCTTTGGCCTGCCCGTCCTTGATCCGCTCGATAACCTCTGTCCCGGTGAACACGGTGCAATAGCTGTTCATCACCGTGTCCGCGCGGGATTTCATCGCCAGTTCGTCCAGTTGCTCCATGGTCACTCCGAGCTTGAGCGCGATCGATTCGAGAAACGTCCCGGTACCGGCGGCGCACTTGGCATTCATGCGGTAGTCGGCCAGCTTCCCTTCCTTTGTCAGACGGATGATCTTGGTGTCCTGACCGCCAACGTCGATGATATTGCGCACTTGCGGGTACCACTCTCGCGCACCTCGGGCGTGACACGAGATCTCCGTGACCTGTCGATCCGCGATGGAAATACTCTGCCGTCCGTAACCGGTTGATACGCAACTGACGATGGAGTCGCGCGAGGCCATTGCCTGGAGCAGGGAATGGGCCAGGGCCATTTCCGCAGATTCGGTGTAATCAAAACCCGACGCCACCACATGATGTCCGACCAACACTCCAGCGTCGTCGAGAATGACGCACTTGGTGGCCGACGATCCCACATCGATGCCCACAAAAAGCGGATTGCTCATCGCGCGTGCTCCTCCAACTGCTCGATGAACGCCTCGATGTTGGTCATCGTCTGGGCCGCGGAGAAAAATCGGATGTCGCTCAAGTCTCCGTCGACCACGAGCACGGGAACTCCGAATTTCTCGCGAATTCGCTGGGGCATGCCGAATCGGGAGTTGGTGTTGTTCGGACAAGTTCGGGCGTTGTGGAAGATTGCGCCGTCTATATCGAATCGTTCAAACATCTCGCCGAGGAATGCCTGCTTCGTATTCTCGTCGCGGTTGATAAAGATTTCGGTGCTGATTCTGGCCATCCACGTCAGCGGATCGCCGCCGTCGTAGTCCTCAAACGCCCACGAGTTGCAGTAGGTGCTGGCGGCCACGACCGTCGAAAGCTCGAAAAACTTCTCCGAAAGCTCGCGAACCTTGGGCCAGATGGGCATCCCCTCCCAATAGACTCGAAATCTTTCGTCCGGCACCGCGCCAATCCCATCGCGGACTCGACCCCGCATCTCCGTCAGCAGGGTTTCGTAGAAGTCCACCGCCTTCTGTGAGCCGCGCATGAGAATCACCGGCGCCATAAGAATGACGCCGTCGAAGAAGGTGATCGGCGCGGGATGCGCTCGGGCTGTATCGAGAACCTGCCGCCAGAGGGCACTCGCCCGGCTGGAAAGTGCGACCACCTCCCGCAGTCGATCCTCATCCAGCTTCAAGCCGAACTGTGACTCGATCTTCTCGATCAGCGTGACGAGTAATCCGCGGACAAAAGCCACATGTTCCGCAGTCACCTCGCCGAGGTGCGCCGGCGGACAAACACCCATCACCGGCACGCCGCTGCGTCGTCCGTGGAAGTTCCACCAGTCCTGGACCTCGCGGCATTGATTCGTGTTGTAAATCAGCAGGTCCGGTTTCGGCGGTCCGGAAATGCCGAAGGCTTCCTTCAGCGGACTGGCGTCGGCCAGAGTCGAGCCGATGTCGCTGGTCATGTAGGAGCACGATTCCGCGCTGTACCCCAGTCCTACGGCACGAGGGATCAAACGATGACTGAGCTTCTTGGCACCAAGCAGCGCGCCGTGATTCTCCGGGAAATACACATCGAAACCGAAGGCCGTCAGAATCTCGCACGGGCCGACGGATGTACACCACGCGACCTTGCGATTCGTATCGTGGGCAGCCCGGTCCAAATCGAGAAAGTGCTCGCGCAAAAGCTCCCTGAGTTGCTTCTGCGCTTCGATCTCGACTCTCTTGACGGCCGTGTTCACGATGTCGCCCTTATGGCACCACGATGGATCGCAGTGAAACGCCTTCCTTCATGGCTTCGAAGGCTTTGTCCAGGTCTTCGAGCTTGAAGCGGTGGGTCACCTGATTCTTTACGTCTATTTTTCCCAGCTCGACCAACCGAATCAGCGGACGGTAGTCCAGCGGACGACATCCGAGCGAACCGACCACTTCGAGCTCCTTGAACATGATCTTGCCGGCCACGACGGAGATGGCCTCATTCGTGTATCCCACAACGCACAACCGGCCGCCGATGCGCAGGCACTCCAACGCCTCTTCGATGGTGCGCGGGTTGCCGATCACCTCCATGGCGATGTCCGCGCCACCTCCGGTCAGTTTCTTCACCGTTTTGCTCACCCGATCCACGCTTTTGGCGTTAATCGTCTGGGCCGCACCGAACTGCTTCGCCCATTCGAGCTTGCGATCGTTGACGTCCACAGCGATCACATAACCACCCGCGGCCGCTGCCAGTTGCACCGCGTTGATCCCCACTCCGCCGCACCCGAAGATCACCACCGTGTCACCGGGTTTGACTTGGGCGCGGTTCTTCACCGCGTGATACGGCGTTGAAATCGCGTCGGCGATGATGGACGCTTCTTGCAGAGGGATGGATTCGGGCAGATCCAGAACGTCCTTCGCCGGGACGGCCACGTACTCGGCGTAGGCCCCGTCGATGTGGTTGCCCAGCATGGTCATATTGCTACAGATGTTCTCCCGACCCATCCGGCAGAACGTGCAGTGTCCGCAGGTCAGCACCGCCGGTATCAGAACACGTTGCCCCTTCTTGAATTGCGTGACCTGGGCCCCGGCCTCCTCCACCACGCCCGAGGCCTCGTGCCCCAGGATGATCGGTGGCTTCTTAAACGTTGGGACGCCGTGTTCGAGGTAATGCAGATCGGTATGGCACACGCCGCATGCCGCCACCTTGACCAGAATCTGATCGGCGGTGATCTTCGGAATCGGAACGTCCTCGATTCTCAGTCCCTTTTCCGCCCCGTAAAATACGGCTGCTTTCATGTTCGCTTCCTTTGCCTTGCCGCGCTGGTCGGCGCACTCCCTACGCGTGTTTCCAAACCGGCGGACGTTTTTCCATAAAAGCCGCGATGCCTTCATGGGCATCGTGCAACTTCATCAACTCGTCCAGGTACATCGCCTCCGTCTCGTCCAACTGCTTGAGCATCTGCTCGCGGACCACAAACGACGTCGCACGCTTCGCGAGTCGCACGACGGGACGCGAAAGCTTTTTGATTCCCGCTAGGTATTCGGTGACCTTGTTGTCAAACTCCTCGACTGGGAACACCTGATTGACCAGTCCAATGCGGTGAGCTTCCTTCCCGTCGATGGTCGCCCCGAGTGCGTTGAGTTCGATCGCTTTTTTGATTCCGACTTGTGGCGGAAAAACACAGGCGGCCACCGGCGGAAAGACGCCGACCTGAACCTCCGGTTGTCCGAATTTCGCCCGCTCCGAGGCCAGCACGATGTCGCAAAAACACGCCAACTCGCAGCCGCCGCCCAGCGCCGCGCCCTGGACCGCAGCAATCGTCAAAACGTCTGTCGCCGCGAGCTTTCGGAAGATGCCGTGAAACAGGCGGATCATGTCCCCGACCTTGTCCGCCGAGTGGTCGGAAACATCCACTCCCGCGCTAAACGCCTTGCCCGTCGCTCGGAGCACCAATGCCGCCAGATTCTTGTCCGCCAGCGTGGTTTCCAGCACGCGATTGAATTCGTCCATCATCGGGTTGTGAAGGACATTGAGCGGCGGACGGTTCATCGTGACCGTCGCAACACCGTCCTGAACTTCCACGTTGAAGTACTCATATTGGCTCATGGCGTCATACCTCCCGGTTCATTCGCCATTCGATACTCGCCATTCGTCATTCCTCAGACATACTGCCCGCCATCGACGCGGATCACTTCGCCGGTGATGAATCGCGCACGATCGCTACAGAGAAATGCAACCATTTCGGCCACGTCCTGCACCGTTCCCGCACGGCCCAGGAGAATCTCCTTCAACGCTTCCGCTTTGGCCTCGATCGGCATCGACTGCACGATCTCCGTTTCAATGAACCCCGGCGCGACGGCGTTGACCGTAACGTTGAACTTTGCGACTTCCTTCGCCAGCGCCTTGGTCAATCCGATCACGCCCGCCTTCGCCGCCGAGTAGTTGGTCTGCCCGAACTTGCCGCGCAGTCCGTTGATGCTCGAGATATTGACGATCGCGCCCCAGCCGCTCTTGCGCATCGCGGGAACGACCGCGCGGCAGCAGTGAAACATGCCCGTGAGATCGACGTCCAGCACATCGCGCCACTCGTCGTCGGTCATCTTCCAGATCACCTGGTCGCGGACGATTCCGGCGTTGTTGACCAGAACGTCGATTCCGCCCCACTGTGCGACAAGGGACTCGACCGCGTTGTTCACCTGCACCGAATCTCGTACATCGCCGATCCGCGACCAGCCCTTGCGACCGACCTTCTCAATGCCGGCGATCACCGGTCCGGCCTCGTCCGAATCTCCCTGATAGAAGATGCCCACGTCGCATCCGTCGCGGGCCAGCGTCTCCGCAATGCACCGACCGATGCCGCGACTTCCTCCCGTCACCAAGGCTCGACGATTCGCGGTCATGGCGGTCGAAACGTACCTCCTACGATGCTGCAACCGGCGCATTGAGAGCGGAGCCGCACTTGCCGCAGTGTTCAAACTCTCGGGGCAGCCACTTCGCTCCACAGTCCGGACATTCGCGGCTGTACGGACCCCAAAGGAACTCGCTCGAACCGTTCGGATCGGCTGCACGACGGCGCATGCCCACATAGTCGGGCTTGCGCTTTTCGACGAAAGCCGTCATGCCCTCATGGGGTTCGAGACTCGAATAGTGAATCGACAGCCAGTCGCGGGCGTGCCCCGTCGTGGCATGCCACGCTGTATCCTTCCAGTAGTTGACCTGAGCCTTGGTGTAGCGGGTACACTCGAAAAACTTGTTGACAAGCTGGTCGCACAACTCCGCGACGACTTCGTCCATGCGGGAAAGATCGATCGTGTAACCATCCGCGCCTTCCTGTGCCTTCTTGATTTCGCCCGGCGCGGCACGAGACTCGAACGGCTGCTCCCACGGATCGGTGTTCCAATCGGCGAGATATGTCCGCTTGTTGGTAAATCGGGTGACAAAAGCCCCGTCCGGCCCCTTGACCGTAGGAACCGTGACGTTGACCAACCCCATGGCCAGAGAGGTGAACGCCGGATATCGCTGGTTGAGGAAGAGGATTCCGCGCGCCTTGCGATCGCCAACGTGTAGCGGCAACCACTGCGTCGATCCGCCGCACGCCACCGACCCGACGCTCGTGCCGACCTGCGCGATGTAGGCATGTTCGCCCATCACCGCCAGATCACAGGCCAACTGGCTTTCGTTGCCGCCGCCAACGGCCATGCCGTTGATTCGTGCTATGACCGGCTTGGAACAGTTCGTGATCGACTCGATGTAGGCCTTGAAGTACGACATATACTTCCAGTAGTCGCGCGGCTTTTGGGTGTAGCTCTTCTGATACTCCTTGACGTCTCCGCCCGTACAGAAAGCCCGCTGGCCTACTCCTGTAAACACCACCACGGAGACCTTGTCGTCGAACGCCGCATCCTGAAACGCGGCCGCCAGCTCCCGGAGCGCTGAAGTGCTGTATGCGTTGTAATTCTGGGGTCGGTCGATGGCTATTCGCGCAACCCAGCCCTGCTTTTCGTACTGGACTTCACGTAGCCCCAGCGTTTCCGTTGCTTGGGTTGGAAACATTGAATCCGACATGCCCAGCCTCCTAACGAGCTAGCCTTTTGAAGAACGGCAGGCTCAAACGGCCATATCAACCGAACGGACGTTCGAACGGCCAAGTGTATAAGAAAAGGTCGGTCGATTCGTATTTCACTTTTTGGCCAGCCTCTGCCTTTTTAGGCATTATGGCTATTACAACATTGTTGTCAAGGTTATTTTCGGAATTTTTCGCTTGACAGTCCATCGGTTTTGAGCGATACTACTCCAATTCGACTGTTCGTTTCTAGTATGAAGTTAACGGAATGATATCCGGAAAATCAGAACAAATGTTCGGTAGGCAGGTTGCTTTGCCGCAACGCCTAAGCTCTGACCCGAAGGAAGGTTACGAACAGCGCCTCGGACACATTCTTGCGGCCGCCTGTGGGGTGATTGCCCGGCTGGGATACGAGCGGGCATCGATGCGCGCCGTCGCCAAGGCTACCGGCGTGAGCCTGTCGGGCCTGTATCACTACTTCGACAGTAAGGAAAAAATGCTGTTTCTCATCCAATTCCGCACGTTTAGCGCGTTGCACCAGAACCTGATCGAAAAGCTTCATGGGGTTGTGGACCCCGAAGAGCAGTTGCGGGTCATGATCCGGGCCCACTTGGGCTATTTCGCCGCCAATATGGATGCCTTGAAAGTCTGCTCCCACGAGCTTGATACGCTGAGCGGACCGGCCTACGAGGAGACCAGGGACATCCGCAAAGAGTACTACGCTTTGATCCGCTCGATCATCGAACGGTTGCTCGACGCCCACTCGCCCGGCGCTTCCGTGAACCGTCACGTGCTGACCATGTCGTTATTTGGCACGCTCAATTGGCTATATCGCTGGTACGATCCGGTCAGCGGCCCGTCGGTCGCGACAGTGTCGAATCAGATTGCCACCCAGTTTCTACACGGGATTTATCACCTGGCGGGTTCGGCGGACCAGGCCGCGACGGTTTCACATGGCTCGCCGCATGAAGCCCTTCAGGGCGCCGCGCGGACGCCTTAGCCTTTCGGGGGATCACCGGTGTACATACCGGACATCGACCTTCACGAGTGCGCGACGCTGGAGGAAGCCTCCACGCTGATGCAGCGGTACGCGCCGCGGGCGCGCTTCCTGGCCGGCGGCACGGACCTCCTCGTCGACTTGAAGACCGGGCGGATTGCGACGACGCACCTTGTATCGTTGAACCGCATTGATTCGCTTCGCGGCATCTCGGTCACGGACAATGGATTGCGCATCGGCGCGCTGACCAGCATCACCGAACTGAACCGGTCGCTCCTCGTGCGGCAGAGCTTCGCTCCGTTGCTCGATGCATCGCGGCGGATGGCCGCGCCTCCCATCCGCAACGTGGCCACCGTCGGCGGGAACATCATGAGCGCGGTCCCCTGCGCCGACCTCCCGCCGATCCTCATGGCCATGCACGCCGAGGCGGAAGTATGGTCTTGCGAGGGAATCCGGCGCATTGCGTTGGACGCTTTCTTCACCGGACCTCGCCGGACCCTGTTGCAGGACGGCGAGATTCTCATCGCCGTGATCGTGCCGAAGCAGCCGATTGGTTTCGGAGCGGCCTACGAACGGTTTGGCTTGCGTGAAGGAAACGCAATACCCGTCGCCTCTGTCGCGGCCAGTCTTCGGCTTGACGGCCGGGGGAAGATCTCCGAAGCCCGGGTCGTTCTGGGTGCCGTGGCACCGATTCCAAAAATGGTCGCCGACGCTGGGAAAACCCTGGTCGGTCGCCCGGCGGACGAAGACACATTTGGTGAAGCAGCCCGTATCGCCAGGGAAGCTGCGCAGCCCATTTCCGATGTACGCGGCACGGCACAGTTCCGGCGTGACTTGGTCGAGGTTTTGGCCCGCCGGGCGCTAGCTGCGGCCACGGAACGTGCGAGGGGGACCAGGCACGGGTAGAGTACCGTGCCAATGCGATGCGTCCCAAGGGAATGGGAGTGGGAGGTCGTGCAATGACAGAAGCGATCGAGACGCGTGAAGACATCTTGAAGACCCTGGTGCAGATTCGAGATCAGCTTCGTGCGCTCGGCATACGGCGGCTGGGCTTGTTCGGTTCGTTCGTTCGCGGGGAGCAGCGGCCCACCAGCGACGTTGACATCCTCGTGGAGTTCCAGCCGGGGCAGAAGACATTCAGTCATTTCATGCAGGCATGTTGTCTGCTGGAGGATTCACTCCGTCGCCGGGTTGAGCTGGTTACGCCGGAGTCGCTGAGCCCGCACATCGGTCCGCGAATCGTGGAAGAGGTCAAATATGTCCCTGTCGCCGCTTGAGTACCTGCGGCACGTGCTCGACGAGGCGGACTACCTGGCGGGGCAGGTATCGCGCCTTACAACTTAGGCGTCAGCCAGCGCGACCGGGGCGGGCTGGACATGCCCGGCGGGCTTTTGGTGTAGTTCCTAGGAGTCTGTCATTAAGGAGACTTACAAATGAGCGATAGTTACGAAATGCTCGGACACATTGAGCGGCTCCGGCGGCAATTGCAACGATTGAGGAACATGGTTGCAGGGTTAGGAGCGGTTCTCCTTGTGGTTCTTGCTGCCGGGTTTTCGCAAAACGATGCGAGGCCGTCCGAAATGAACCGAGTCGTTGAGGCTGGGCGATTCGTGCTCAAAGATAATGATGGAAACATTTGTGGTGAATGGATGGCATCTGCTGGCGGCGTTTCACGATTGGCATTACTCGACAAAAAGGGGAAATCACGTGCCGAACTCGCGTTACATGCGGACGGGGCGGCATCGTTATTCTTGAACGACGAAGAGGGGCGAAAACGCCTAAGCGCGGTTGTCCGCACTGAGGGTGCCGCAGAGATCGGAGAGTATGACTCAAATGGAAAAGCTAGACTTCTCCTGGTTGCGAATCGCGACGGCACGCCCGGCATAGCGTTCTTCGATTCATTGGGTAACAGCCGCTTTCAGGCTTCCGTCCTTACAGATGGAAAGATGTCGCTGGCTCTCAGTGACTCAGGCGGGAACGTTCGGCAGGCCTTTTTCACATTTCCTAATGGTGAATCCGGGTGGGCGGTTGCCGGCGCCAACTCCAAAATTCGCGCTGAGCTCGGGATGGCGAAAGAAGATTCAGTGGGACTTAGCTTCTATGACGTGAATGGCCAAAAGCGGGCGGCGTGGAACGTGAGTCGCGACGGACGCAGCGATTTTGGTTTTCTAGGAAAAGGCCCTTTGATGCGCGGTAACTGGACGGTCTTGCCTGAGGGTGGTGTCCAGTTTGCCATCCGCGATAATCGAGGCAAAGAGAGGATCATAATGGACGTCCCCGCTGAAGATCCTGCGAAGTTTAATGTGCGGGACCACAACGGCGCGTCCGTTTTTCAAGCGCCCTGACGGTGCTGTCTTCTGGGAAACCTATTTTCGCATAGCCATTCGGATCAAGAGGGACATTCTACTTTTTAACGGTGACGCTCGCGTATCAGCCCCGTTCCGCCAGGATATTGTCGGTGTTCTCACGCAACGGGCGTTGGTTCAGGCTCGGAGGCGAGCCAGGGAGGCGACGCTATGAGTGCGTTACGATCGTTGACGGTGAATGGGCAAAGGCATCATATCGCCATCGAGAACGGCGACACGCTGCTCGACACGCTGCGCGACAAATTGCGCCTGACCGGCACCAAAAAGGGCTGCAACGTCGGTGACTGCGGCGCCTGCACCGTGCTGGTGAACGGCCTGGCCATGAATAGTTGTCTGCTCCTGGCGGCGGGACTGGAAGGGAAGTCGATTACGACGATCGAAGGTCTGGCCCAAAATGGCGAACTCACCCCGCTGCAAAAAGCGTTCGTCGCCGAGGGCGGAATTCAATGCGGCTTTTGCACCCCGGGGACGGTGTTGTCCGCCACGGCCTTGCTCGACGAAAACCCCAGCCCGTCGGAAGAGGAGATCAAGGAAGCATTGAGCGGCAATCTCTGCCGATGCACCGGCTATAGCGGCATCCTCCGCGCCGTGAACCGCTGCGAGAACTACCGTCACGACGGCACCTGCGCCAAGCCCTTGACAAATGACGGACGCCCCGCGTCCCAGAGCGGCGAAGCCGCGTCATTTGTCAAGGGCAGGGCGGACCACGTCGCCATCAATCCGCCCGAGGGCGAGGAGATCGGAAACGGAGCACAGCGCTCCGACTACAGACCCGGCAGCGGCGAATTTACTTCTGTGGGCGTGTCCATCCCTCGGATCGACGCGTGCGACAAGGTCACCGGGCGGGCTGTTTACACGGCGGATATTCATCTTCCGAACATGGTGTACGGAAAGATCCTCGGATCGCCCTTTGCCCACGCCCGCATCAAGCGCATCGACACCTCCAAGGCTGCGGCCCTCGACGGCGTGCTCGCGGTCATTACGGGGAAGGACGTTCCCGACACGATGTACGGGGTGTCGCCGGCGCGCTACGACGAGTACGTCCTCGCCAAAGACACGGTCCGCCACGTCGGGGATGAAGTGGCCGCCGTCGCCGCCGTCGATGAAAAGACGGCGGAGAAAGCGATTTCCCTGATCGAGGTCGAATACCAGGAACTCCCCGCGGTGTTGGATCCGTTCGAGGCGGTCAAGAACGGCGCCCCGCTGCTCCACGACCGATACAAGAACAACATCAATACCCACGTGGGTCAGAATTTTGGAGATGTCGACAAGGCGTTCGCCAAGTCGCATTACGTCCGCGAAGAGACCTTTACCGGAAACCACATTTATCAATCGCCGCTCGAGCCGCACGCGGCCATTGCGACCTGGGAACATGACGGCACTCTGGTTCTTTACACTTCGACCCAGGTTCCGCATTACGTTCAGTACATGATGGCCCACGTGTTCCATATGCCGCTGGGCAAGATTCGCGTCATTCGCCCGGTGGTCGGCGGCGGCTTCGGCGGCAAGGCGGAAACAACGCCGCTGGACCTTTGTGCCACGATCCTGAGCAAGAAACTCGGCCGTCCTGTAAAGATGATCTACTCTCGCGAGGAGATGTTTCATCACGGGCGCGGTCGGCACAAACAGCACATGAAATTCAAGTTGGGCGTGGACGCCGACGGCCGCATCACGGCATTCAAGAGTGAAATCTACCTTGACGGTGGGGCGTATTCATCCTTCGGAGTGGCCACCGCCTATTATGCCGGCAGCGTGATTCCCACGCTCTATGTGATCCCCAATTACAGGTACGACGGTTACCGCGTGATGACCAACAAACCGGCCGCGGGTGCGATGCGAGGCCACGGCGTTCCGCAGCCGCGTTTCGCCTTTGAATGCCTGCTCAACATGATCGCTGACGACCTGGGGATCGACCCCGTCGAAATTCGGCGGCGCAACAGCATGACTCCCAACACGCTCACGGTGAACGAAATGGACGTCGGAAGTTGCGAGTTCCGAGCGACCCTCGAAGCCGTCTGCGAAAAATCGGGTTGGGACCACAAGTACGGCAAACTGCCAAAAGGCAAGGGGATCGGGATCGGCTGCGGCGGGTTCGTATCGGGCGCAGGCTATTGCATCTATCGCGGGCAGGTTCAGCTTTCGCACGAGAAAGGCCCGGAGCCGTTCCAAAAGAAGTCGATTTTCCCGCACGCCAACGCCATCGTGAAAATCAGTGAGGACGGGATGGCGGCCGTACTCCTGATCGGGGCCGCCGAAATCGGCCAGGGAAGCGACACGGTCCTGACCCAAATGTGCGCCGAGGCCCTGGGCATTCCAGCTTCACGCATGCGCATCCGAAGCGAAGACAGCGACATTTCCCCGATCGATCTCGGAGCGTATTCGTCGCGGGTCACGTTGATGGCGGGTCATGCGGTTTCGCGGGCGGGTGGGGCGGTGGTGGACAAGATGCGGCCCTACGCCGCATCGCTATTGGGTTGTGACGAAGCCGACGTCGAAGCCCACGACGCCCGCATGTTTGTGCGCGGTGATGCGTCCCGCGCGGTTCCTTGGGAGGAAGTCGCCCGCAAGTATTTCAACGACAACGGGCCGCTCGTTGGAACCGGAGCGTACAAACCACCCGACGGACTCGGTGGGGATTACAAGGGCTCCACCGTCGGCACCAGCCCTGCCTATTCCTTCGGCAGCGCCGTTTGCGAAGTCTGTGTCGATCTCGAAACCGGCAAGGTCAGGGTCGAACGCTTCACCGTTTACCACGACTGCGGCACGCCGATCAATCCCCAGGCCGTTCACGGTCAGGTCGAGGGCGCCGTGGTCATGGGTGCGAGCGAGACGGTCTTCGAAGACGTGCAGTTCGACGAAAAAGGTCGAATCCTCAACCCCAATCTCCACGGCTATCTGATGATGACCATCAAGGACGCCCCGGAGATTTTCAGCGGTCTGGTCGATTCGTACGAGCCTCGCGGTCCCTTCGGCGCCAAGGAAATCGGCGAGGGCAGCACGCTGCCGGTCCTCGGCGCGGTCGCCCACGCCATCGCCAATGCGACCGGCGTCTGGATCAAGGACTTGCCGATCACGCCGGAGAAAATTCTCAAGGCACTTCGACAGAAGGCACGAGTCGAGAAACCGCTACGCGTATGAATACCAACCACACCGATGCCTCGTGCGTCGGGCAGACTGTCTCCAGCGCTCCGGAGCCGTGGTTCGGCAGTTACTTCGTTTCGACCTACCCGCCGTTTTCGCAGTGGTCGCCGGACGACATCTCGCACGTCGAGCGCGTTTTGGCGAAGAAGGCTCAGGCGCCGGATGTCCCCTTGGGCCTGTATGTGCATATTCCCTTTTGCGCCAAACGCTGCGACTACTGCTACTACCTTTCCTATGCGGACAAGACCCAAGTCCAACATCATGAATATATCGAAACGCTGCTTAACGAGCTGGCGCTCTATCGCCAGTCGCCGGCGCTGGCGGATCGGCGTCTGAGCTTCGCCTATTTCGGTGGCGGCACGCCCTCTCTCCTCGACGCGGCCTCCCTCCGGTCTCTCCTGGAGGGTATTCAGAGGCTGTTTTCGTGGGACGGCGTTGAGGAAGTGACCTTCGAATGCGCGCCCAGGAGCGTCACGGAATCCAAGCTACGTGTGCTGCAGGATGCCGGAGTGACGCGGCTCAGCCTCGGTGTGCAAACACTCGACGATGATGTCCTGCTTTTGAACGGACGCATCCATTCTCGGAAAGACGTAGACCATGCCTATGAGCAGATTCGCCGCGTCGGGTTCAATGTGGTCAATCTCGATCTGATCGTCGGGCTGCCGGGCGAGAGCGATGACTCCGTCGATCAGAGTCTCGATCGTGTCATCGAAATGTCTCCGGAAAGCATCACGATCTATCAACTTGAAATTCCGCACAATACGCCCCTTTACCGCGTCTCGCGCGACGGCGAACCGCCCGCCACCATTCCATCCTGGCACATGAAGCGCGTTCGTCTTGCCCACAGTTTCGAGCGGCTCGAATCCGCAGGATTTATGATCCGCAGTGCCTATGCGGCTGTTCGCGATCCCGATCGGCACCGATTCGTCTATCAGGACGAGCAATATCGCGGAGCGGATCTGCTGGGAATCGGTGTGTCTTCGTTTTCGTACTTGACCGGTGTGCACTACCAGAACCAAACCGACTACGAAGCTTATGTCGAGTTTGTCGGGCAAGAAAAACTCCCCGTCAGACGCGCCCACCACCTCAGTACCAGCGAGCGCCTGGTTCGCGAGTTCGTTTTGCAGCTCAAGCTCCGTCGAGCTGACTCCGCGTATTTCGACAAAAAATTCGGCACCAACATCCTTGAGCGATTCAAGGAGCCCCTGAAGCAATGCACTGATCGTGGGTGGGTGGCAGTTGACGCCACAGGCGTACGAGTCACGCGAGAGGGGCTCGTGCGTATCGACCGACTCCTCCCGGCGTTTTATGCGGACCGATATCGCAATGTAGCTTACTCTTGATTGTTTATTACTTAATGACACGAAACAACGGTAGCTTCTTGAATTTGGGGCCGAAATCCAATAAACTGACTCAAGTCGTGGAATCACATGACCTCATGCGACGATCGCTCGACGGGGATCTTGAAGAGGCTCGTCAGCCACGACAAGAAGGGGATGTTCCATGATGAAGCATGATCGGTGGACGGGAATCTACCTTGGAGTATGCGCCGTGGTGATGCTCATGGCTGGCAGCGCGGCGGCACAAGACGCGATCCGAGGTGGGCGGCTTTACGATCGTTGGTGGGCGGTTCTAGGGATGGCTGCGCCGACGGGCGACCACCCGCTGTACCCCGCTGCCGGCGCACAAACCGGCGGCGTCACGTTTCGTTGCAAAGAGTGCCATGGGTGGGATTACAAGGGCGCCGTGGGCGCCTATGCGAGCGGGCCTCACTTCACGGGCATTCCCGGCGTCTACGGCTCGACGCTCTCCGCACAGGGAATGTTCGACATCATCAAGAACCCCAATGGAGATGGTACAAGCGGAACTTCCGTCAACGGACATGATTTCGGGAATATCGGCCTGTCCGACGCCGACCTCAACGATCTGGTCGAGTTTCTGCGGACCCTGGTCATTGATACCGACTTGTACATCGACGTTTACGGCGATTTCCTCGGCAACGAAACCCAGGGTGAAACGAACTTTACAACTGTTGGAATGTGCATATTCTGCCACGGTGCGAACGGTACGAATATCAACTTCGGCACGCCGGAGAATCCCGAATGGGTGGGAACCGTCGCCGAGGTATTTCCATGGGAGTTTTTCCACAAGGTCCGTTTGGGCCAGCCGACCGGCGTTATGCCCAGTTGGACGGGCAATGGCGGCACGGATCAAGGCGCGGCCGATATCGGGGTTTATGCGCAGCGCAACTTTCCCACTGGTCTCCCTTCCGTACCGGCGATATCAACTTACGGTTTGGCCGTTATGTTGGGAATTTCCACGGCGGCCGGCGGTGTTATCTTCCGTCGTCGCCACTGACCATCCTGGAATGTGCCGAGATTCCTGGCAACTCCCTTGATCGCCGGATGGCGAGCAATGCTACGCCGATCCACGAGAGAGTTGCTATGATTCAGGAGGTTCTGCGAAGGGTCATCGATGAGGTGCGGGCGGGTCGCTCCGTTGCTCTTTGCGCGATCGTCGCCCGTCGCGGCTCGACGCCGCAGCCGGCCGGCACCATCGTTTGCGTAGACCAGGCCGCCCAGATGACCGGAACGCTCGGTGGCGGGTGCGTCGAAGCCGACGTGCGCCGTAAGGCTCACCAATGCCTGTCAGATCAAGCCAGTCGCATCATCAAGTTCGCGCTTGACCACGATTTCGGATATGACGACGGGATGCTCTGCGGCGGCCAGATGGACATCGCCGTGACCGTCTACTCTCCAACGAATGACATCAGTGCCATCGTCATGGCACTGCATCACCTGGATCGCGGATCCCCGGCGGAGATTCCCTTGCGGATTGCGGGCGATACCGGAATCGCCGAGTACAGCCTCCGGATTGCCGCAACGCCCAAACTGGTCATCGTCGGCGGTGGTCACATCGGACGCATTCTGGCACAGATGTCGGTTCCGCTGGGCTTCCGCGTGACGGTCCTCGATGACCGTGAGCAATTCGCCAATCCGGGTCGTTTTCCGCCGCCTATTACGCCCGTCGCGGGCGACATCGCCAAGGTGCTCAAGGAATGGCCGATCGACGCCAACACCTACATTGTCATCGTGACGCGCGGACACAAACACGACGAAATCGCCCTGAGATCCGTTTTGGGCTCTCCGTCCCGCTACATCGGGATGATCGGCAGCCGCCGAAAAATTCGCGTCATCTTTGATGATCTGAGGCACGAAGGGGTACCTGAGGCTCAGATTGCGTGTGTCCATGCCCCGATCGGTCTTGCCATCGGCGCCGTCACCGCCGAAGAGATCGCGCTGAGCATTGCCGCGGAGTTGGTATCGATCCGCCGTGCAGAAGGGGGAATGGAAGTCACAGGACCGACGTTGATTTCGAGGGCAGATTCTTGACCCGCAATGCTCCAGTCAATCCAGTGTACGGCATCGTCCCTGCGGCCGGGCTTGGGCGCCGCATGGGCCGGCCCAAACAGGCACTTCCCTTTCGGGGAAGCACAATGGCCGGCAGTGTTGTGCGAACACTGTTCGATGCAGGGCTGGATGCCGTCGTGGTCGTGACACGAAGCGAGCTGGTCGCCCGTTTGGACCTTCCAAACGACAAGCGGCTTGCCGTGGCCGTGAACGACGAAGCGTCGAGTCAAATGATCGACTCCATCCGAATGGGGCTTTCTTCTCTGTTTGATGATCGTGCCACGGACTGCACAGGGATTCTCGTTGTTCCTGGAGACATGCCCGGGCTGGCCGTCGCCACGTGCAGACTTTGTGTCGAGGCGTATCGCCGAGAGCCGACCAGGATCATCGTCGCCGCGCAAAGCGGTCGGCGGGGTCATCCGCTTATCTTCCCGGCCGCGCTTCGCCACGTTGTGCAACAGCTCGACAGAGGGCTTAACGATTTGCTGGACCTGCACGGGGATCGTGTTCGGCTCATCGAGACGGGCGATCCGGCTGCCCTTGAGGATGTTGACACATGGGATGGGTATCGGTCGCTCCTGTCGAGGGAGCCGCAGGCCCGTTGAGAATCAAGGAAACTGCCGGATCGTCCAAGGCGGAGCCGCGCATCGATAACGCCGAGGCCGGCCATGATTCGACCGTTGCTCTTTCGATGACGGCGCGCAATGATGATGAAGCAGAGCGACAGGCAGCCAGGGTGGCAGAACTCGCGACGGCCGATCCGCAGGCCACAAGGTTGCACGCGTCGCATTTGGTTGGAATGAACTATTAGGAGTTTTCTGATATGGTATTAACCCAATCGCCCAGAGCCGTTCCCGCGGCCCCAACTCCAAGCCATCCCATGCATCCGTTGAAATCGCGGGCACGGATACTGCTGACCAGCGTGTTCGGGCCGTATGCCCAGGACGACGAGTACGGCAGCCGGAAAATCACCTCCATGGAGCTGTGGCACAACCAGGTCACGCGGGTACAGGGACCGTTCTCGCTGCGCATGTCGCACCGCTCCTGGGGGCTTATGCTGATCCAGGCCAATATTCACGCCCCGTGCACGCTTCTGGATTTCCCGGATATGAAGCGCTTCATCGAGCAGATCACGACGAATGAATACGACGTCATCGGGATCAGTTCGATCGTTCCCAACGTTCGCAAAGTGCGGAAGATGTGCGAACTCATCCGCGAGCACGCACCGGCCGCGACGATTGTGGTCGGCGGACACATCGCCAACCTGTCGGAACTGGACGAACTGATCGACGCCGATCACATCGTCAAGGGCGAGGGAGTCAGTTGGATGCGCCGGTTCCTTGGCGAAATCGAAAATCGCCCCATTGTGCATCCGCGAATCCTGTCGGGAATCGGCACGCGTGTCCTAGGAATCACCCAGTCGGTCAAACCGGGCGAAGTCGCCGCCACGCTGATCCCCTCGGTGGGTTGTCCCGTGGGATGCAATTTTTGTTCGACGTCAGCCATGTTCGGCGGCAAGGGAAGCTGCGTGAATTTCTACGAGACCGGCGATGAGCTGTTCCAGGTCATGTGCGAACTGGAACGGGACCTGCGGGTACGGTCGTTCTTCGTCATGGACGAGAACTTCCTGCTGCACCGCAAGCGGGCGTTGCGACTCCTGGAGTTGATGAGTGAGCACGGAAAGTCGTGGGCGCTGTATGTTTTCACCTCGGCCAATGTGCTGAACTCGTACGAGATAGAGCAATTGGTGGGCTTGGGCATCATCTGGGCCTGGGTGGGTCTGGAGGGGAAGGACTCACAATACGGCAAGCTCAAGGGCACGGATACTCTCACACTGGTACGGTCGCTTCAGGCCCACGGCATCCGCGTGCTCGGCTCAACCATCATCGGACTGGAGGAGCACACCCCCGAGAACATCGACGAGGCGATCGATTATGCGGTGGACCACGACGCGGACTTTCACCAGTTCATGTTGTACACTCCGCTTCCCGGCACGCCTCTGCACGCCGAGCTTCAGGCTGCGGGGATGCTCGTGTCTCCCGCCGAATTGGACCATCCCGATACTCATGGGCAGTACCGGTTCAAACATCGGCATGCTCACATTACGGATCACCAGGAAACCGAGATTCTGCTCCGCGCCTTCCATCGCGACTTCGACGTGAACGGACCCAGTCTGGTGCGAACGGCGCGCACGATGCTCCAGGGCTGGCGTCGCTACAAGAGCCATCCCGACCGGCGAATCCGCGAGCGGTTCGCCTGGGACTGCCGCGGTCTGGCGACCATGTACGCCGGGGCCTTGTGGGCCGCCCGTCATTGGTACCGCAAGGACGCCTTACAATCCGCGAAAATTTCGAGCATCTTGAAAGATGTCTACGACGAGTTCGGTCTGAAGTCGCGCCTCGTGGCGCCGCTCGTGGGCCGCTATGTGCGCTGGATGATGGCCCGCGAGGAGCGCCGCATCCGTCGGGGCTGGATGTTCGAGCCTCCCACCTTTTGTGAAACGGCAAACTGCGTTGCGGCTGTGTAGGGAGTCGTCGAACGACTCGCGGGCGGTCTCGCGCTCAGGGATCCCGACCCAGGAAAAGCCGTGCGGGTGGCTTGACAAGGGGGGTCAACGGAGTAGGTTGCTGTGAACGGTCTAGCGGATTGTATCGGTCGTTTGCGCGGGCGACAGCAATTCGGTGAGCCGGGGAGTTGTCTGCAACAGCCGCGCCGTCGATTCCGGAAGGATTCCATGCTGCGTGCATGCTGGTTGATCGCAAGCGTCGTAGTTGCAGGCTGCGCGGGCGGCACGCCCCCCACGCCGGGCGGAACAGATGTCAGTCTCCCTACTCCGCGGGCAACGGCCGTCGGCACACCATCGGGCAGCCTAGTGGAGAAGACCATCGGCCCGGCGGGCGGCACACTCGCTTCGGCCGACAACTTGCTCACTATCGACGTTCCCGCCGGAGCGCTCGCCGCCGACACTCCGATCGGCATCCAGCCGCTTACCAGTACCGCCCCCAACGCCCTCGGTTCGGGTTTTCGCCTCACGCCCGCCGGCACTACGTTCTCTTCACCGGTGGCGCTCACCTTTAAGCCGACGACGGACCAACTCGCCGGCACCACGCTCGCGCTCACCGGCATCGGCTACCAGGACTCGTCCGGTTTCTGGCGGTGGATGGGCGGCGTCGAGCGCGATGAGGCGACCGGCCTCGTGTCGGTCAGCACGACCCACTTCAGCGACTGGTCACTCCTTGCCGGAGCACAACTGCGTCCGCCGTCGGCCTCGGTGCAGACCGGCCAGACGATCACGCTCACCGCCGTCGAGTGCTGGACCGAGAAGGAAGTAGAGGAGGAGCTTGCGCCAATCCCACCACTCGCAGGCGAGGAGGAACTCGCCCCGATCCCGCCGCTCTCGCCGCGATTCGATTGCGATCCCGAGGGGGAGCAGCTCGCCCCGTTGCCGCTCAAGCTTTCCAACTGGTCCGTCAACGGCATCGGCGGGGGTAACGGCACCATCGGCACTGTGAGCGCACCGGGCGTCAAAGCCACCTACCAAGCGCCTTCGGCGCGGCCCGACCCAAGCACCGTCACCGTAAGCGTTGATGTATCCAACCTGAAATTCGGCAGCCAGACCTTCGCGAAGACGGTGCTGCTGTCGAAGGTCACCATCATCGACGCCGGGGAGGTACGGACGTGGCACGGGTCCTTCACGTTCTCGTGGAGCCAGGTCGACGCGTCTAGCACTACCTCCTGGCAGGCCGAGGGCACGGTCGAGTTCGGTCCGCCCGAGGACCGCGGCACACACGTGAGCTTCCCGGTGAGGCAGAGCGCGAGCTCGGGGCAGATCAGTAGCTACCGTCGGGGGTATACTTGGGGGGAAACGTGCACCGGCAACGACGTGGCAACCGCCAGCGTCACAGGTACGCTGGTCGTACGCAAGTCGCCCAGCGAGCACGGCATCACGCTCGTCATCGCCGGTCCGGTGAATTCGACCTGCCAGAACCAATCGAACTCGATCCAGGTTGAGCAAAACGCGTCGGCCCAATTCGGCAATATCAATGACGGGGATGGCAACCCCATCGGGTGCCGGGGAATGAAATTCACCGCCTCGCCGGCCGATGCGCGGTCGCTCAGCGGAAGCGCCACCTGGAGCTGCCCGACGTCGGCGGACAGCAGTTTCACCGCGACGTTCACCTGGAACCTCACCGGCTCATGACGAGCGCCGCGTCCGGCTTGGTGGATCGGCGGCAGAGCGCCTTGACCGATTGTGCCGCTCGTGGATTCGGGTGGATTGCGAACCGTGTCGGGCCTGCCGTGGTTCCTGCTCTTTCGGCTCATCACGAATCTGGGTACACTTTTCTTCATTACCCCGCTGGTGATCACACCAACACGAGAAAACGCGTTGGCTCTCCTGGGGGCGACAGGGTTGGCGGTCGGCAGCCCACATGGAGGTCGATATGAATAGCGAACAGTTGGAAAGTCCGGTGAAGGTCCTCAAGGCCGAGCACCAGATCATACTTCGCGTGGTCCGGGTTCTCGGCGGGCTGATGGACCGATTCGAGCAGGCCGGTGAATTCCCCGAAGCCCGGCTGGCCAAGTGCGTCGAGTTCATCCGACTCTTCGCCGACGCCTGCCACCACGGCAAGGAAGAAGACCTACTTTTCCCCGTTCTTGAATCACGAGGCATCCCCCGCGACGGAGGACCCATCGGCGTCATGCTGCTTGAGCATCAACTCGGGCGAGGTTTCACCAGGGAAATGGCCGGCGCTTTGACTGACGCTCGAACCGGCGACCCCGCCGCCCGAACACGATTCTGTAAGGCGGCCAGGCAGTACGCAGACCTGCTCACCAACCACATCTTCAAGGAGGATACCGTCCTGTTCGAAATGGGCGACCACATGATGAATCCTGACGATCGACGATCGTTGGCAACCCAGTTCTGTACCGTGAATTGCCGGGCATTTGAGGGTCGGCGCCGCGAAGAACTCGAGCAAATCGCCGATGAGTTGGAAGCGCAATGCGGGCATGGTTGACGAGGAGGCGTTTCGGCTCCTCAAGCCGTCACTCACCAACCTCTTCAAGGACCTGAAGGTCAAGCACGAGCGGGTCAACCGCAAAGGGGAGACATAAAGCATCGCATAGGATGC
>CXWL01000871.1_pt1 | contig 55899 bp, 40 predicted proteins | sample 590931 | NCBI WGS metagenome assembly CXWL01 (sample SAMEA3498368, study PRJEB10139) | groundwater metagenome | biome: water well; material: biofilm material | place: Germany | collected 2015-04-27 | reverse complement strand
AGTCGCCAACTGACTGTCCGCTGTGGGTAAATTTAAAAGGTGCTTTCGGTGTCGGGTTTGGGTGTGCGCCGTGATAAGGCGGCGCTTTTCCAGTGGGTGAAAGACCCACCCGGCTAAATCGCTCCGGCCGGAAGCATTCGGAGCAGTCATGGAGGTAACGAAGTGGCTGAAGCCTCCGAGGTAAGGAGTCGCTTTTAGGCGATCCAGCGAGTGTACAGGCTTTAACGTGAGTGAATGCTGAGCAATCCTCGAAACGGACGTTGCGCAGGCCGACTTGACCACCCTATCAGGGAAGGCTGATACGGCTGGAGAAACGGGCGAAGAGTATCTCCAGACGCTGCGCCGGGGTAGTGGCAATTGCATGTACACAAGGGAAGCGCGCGCAACACGGGAAGCCCTTTAGCGTGGCCAGCGATGACCAACCGGACGCCCGTGAGGGACAGGCCGGGCGCTTTTGGGGTGGCGGAGAGGTTCGTAGTACCGAGGAAGCCTGGTAATGCGGGTGGAGGGAAGGGACCTCAGTTCAAGATCAACGCAACAAGTGGAAAAGGACGGGAGATTGGGCAACCTATCAACTCCGATAAGAGTTCAGAAACTACAGATGGCGTTACACGCAAAAGCGAAGGCTGAAGCGGGCTACCGCTTTTATGCACTGTACGATAAGCTATACCGAGAAGACATCTTGGCACATGCCTATGCCCAGTGTCGCTCTAACAAGGGCGCGCCCGGGGTGGATGGTCAGGACTTCAAGGCTATTGCGGCGTATGGTGTTGAACGGTGGCTCAGCGAACTGGCGCTTGCGCTTAGAGAAGAGACCTATCGGCCGGAGCCGATCAGACGAGTGTTTATACCGAAAGCCAACGGCAAGCTTAGACCATTGGGAATTTCAACGTTACGAGATCGGGTTTGCATGACCGCAGCGATGTTGGTACTGGAACCGATTTTCGAGGCGGATCTTCCCGATGAGCAGTATGCTTATCGTCCGGGTCGCAATGCCCAACAGGCAGTTGTTGATGTGGAAGAGCGGCTGTTCCGAGGCCGACCGGACGTTGTTGATGCCGATCTTGCGGATTACTTCGGAAGCATTCCTCATGCCGAATTACTCAAGTCGGTAGCGCGTCGTGTGGTTGATCGACGGCTGCTGAACTTGATCAAGCACTGGCTGGAATGTGCCGTCGAAGAAACCGACAAACGAGGTCGGAAGACACGGACAACCGAGGCCAAGGATAACCGACGCGGCATTCCTCAGGGCTCACCCATTTCACCGTTACTGGCGAATATTTATATGCGCCGGTTTGTGTTGGCGTGGAAGAGGCTGGGATTAGAGCAACGCCTGGGTAGTTGTATTGTGACCTATGCGGACGATCTTGTGATTCTGTGCCGACGCGGAAAAGCCGAACAAGCTTTGCAGTGGTTGCGCGTAATCATGAGGCAGTTGAAACTCACGGTTAACGAAGAAAAGACACGAATCAGTAAAATTCCGGAAGACGAGTTCGATTTTCTGGGTTACACGTTTGGGCGGCTGTATTCGGCGCGCACTGGCAAGGCTAGATTAGGCCAGCGGCCGTCGAAGAAGAGTATCAGGCGGATGGTCGAGAAAGTCCATGCGCTGACCGCCTATTCGATGGTCTGGCAAGAGACCACGGCGCTGGTGTACCAGTTGAACCGCATGTTGCGAGGTTGGGCAAACTACTTTCAAGTGGGGACGGTCAACCGAGCCTATCGTGCGCTCGATAACTACACGGCGGCGCGGTTACGCCGGTGGTTGCGCAACAAGTATAAGGTCAGGAAACGTGCGGGCGGAGGCTATCCACCTTCGTACCTTTACCAGAACTTAGGTCTGGTGCGTTTGACCCGCTTGGGGCATGACGATCCGTGGGCGAAAGCGTGACATCTTGTCCGAGAGCCGGATGCGGGAAATCTGCCTGTCCGGTTCGATGAGCGGGGTGTGGAAACGGAGTTATGGTTTTGCATTTGAGGCACCGTCAAACGAAAGAGACGGAAACAGCTAAGCGGAACCTAAGGCCACCGCGCCACATCTCGACTCTACCGGTTAGCCACTTTCAAATTTTTAAATGACTCCAAATTCTGAGTGTCTCCTTTCGTTTCATAGTGTCAATCTAATTGTGGCAAACAATAACATTTATCCGTTGCTATTATGCTTAAAACTAAGATTGCTTATATCCAAATAGTCGTTTTTGAGGGTCGGCTATTACAATCGTAAAATTCAGCAATTGACCGAAAATTCCATAATTTTTGCCGCATCAATATTTCACATCAAAAATGCAATACATTTAGTTGGATAAACTGCTAACCAACCGAAGTTTCTGATCATCCGATAGATTAGATATTGGTAAGGTTGCTTTAATCGTTGCCATAATACCTGCTGCTTTTTGTAAGTCATGATTTGAAATCGACTGGTCGAGCATCCAGAGCAAATTTCCCAATGCTTCTACTTTTACTGTTAGATAATGCGTCTGATAAATCAATTTAGCCCGATTAAGAATTATTTGGCATTTGTCCTTCAAGTCGGCCATTGTGAATGGTTTGCAAAGATACTCGCTCGCACCGTGAAGCAATAATTCCCGATGATTGTTCGGTTGGTCGTGGCCAGTGATGATAATGACAGGCTGATTGGGATCGATCTCCATAATCCTTTCCAGTACGAGGTCGCCCATCATGCCCGGTAACATCAAATCCAATAAGATCAATTCATGGCGTTTGCTTTCCCAAAGCTGGTAACCGGTCAATCCGTCATGAGCAATATCGATTTCGTACTCGTCTTTGAGGGCATGAAATGCGAAAAACGCCGCATCGTCATCATCATCGATCACCAACAATTTATTTTTAAGGGCATCTAAGTTACCGTGCCGGTTACCGGCTTGATTTGCTGAGTCGGCGGTAATTAAAGTGTCACTCAGTTTGTCCATAGCAATAACTTGAAAGGCGCATTCTTTCGCCAAAATCGGTGGAATTTCAGTCTCACAACTTTCTTGGATCAGATAAATAGGTATCCGATGGGCTGAATATTTTGCGGAATTAACCATCTTTGCGATTTGCCAAATGTCCGCGCCGTTGATGCAATATTCGCTAATGATGAAATCATATTGAACGGTTTCCAATGCTTCAAGAAAATCGTCAATCGTGGATACAAAGTGAACATCCTTGCGCTTGATTCCCGATTTCGCAAGCGCGTTGAGAACGGATGTTTTAGTTGCGGCAAAATTAATCGCGACGATTAGTTTCATTGTGTTGCCTCCAATAAATTGCGAACCATTTTTACCTTTTAAAAACGGTAAAATGGCAGCAAATGTAAACCTTAACTATTCAATCTTACGTCTTAGGTAAAGGTTTGATCGAAACTCTGATATCCCGGTCAGGTTTCAATGTAATACTGGCCGCTTCTTTGACCGTATTCCGGGTTTCGAAAGAAAATTCTCTTAATAGCGTGACAATAACGATCATCATTTCCAGTTCGGCAAAGTGACGGCCAATGCAATTGTGCAGCCCGCCGCCAAACGGGAAAAAGGCATATTTATGCCGTTTATCGGCTTGTTGATTTAAAAAATGTTCCGGATAAAACGCATTTGGCTGCTCCCAAAATGTTGCATTTCGTTGGGTTACATAAGTGCTTAAAATAATCGTTGTGCCTTTGCCGAACCGGTAACCGCCGATTACAACATCGGTTACCGCTTGGGTCGCCAGTGCCGGACTTGAAGGAAATAAGCGTAAGGTCTCATTCAGAGCCGCTTTGGTATACGTCAACTTGCCAAGGTTATCCAGTGACAATTGATCGGCTTTATACTGTTGGATTTCCTCAGTAATTTTTTGATGGACTCGTTTATCTTTGCCGATGTGATAAAAAAACCAGGACAAGGTATTAATAGTGGTGTCTTGTCCGGCAAATAACAAATTTACCGTTTCATCCTGCAATAATGCCGGGGTCATTGCATAGTCTGTTTTACTGTCCTTGGATTTGATCATCAGTGAAATAAGATCATTACCGTTATAACCTTGCCGCAAAGCGATTTCCTGATTTACAAACTGATAGAGTTGATTCACCGCCTCTTGATATTGCCGGTTTTTGGTGGGCATTAATTTCATCAACTTCCCATCGCTGATGATTTGGGTCAGCATTTGTAATAGTAAACCTCTGCTGATGACACCAACGGCAGCCATGAGCTTGTCCTTATTGGCTAGGTTATCGACCGGTTTGCCAATTAATATTTTTATAAATATTTGTTGGATCAGGGTTCTTAGCTCATGGGAAAGATTAATATCCGGGAGACTCGTATTTTTCAGTTTGGAGGTTAATGCGATTGAAGTTTCCTGCATGACGTTTTCCCAGGTTACGACCGCTTCCTTAACAAACAAAGGTTGCAACAAACGGCGCTGGTTGACCCAGATATCCGCTTTACTGTTGATCAGGCCATCGCCAAACAATGATTTTTTTGCCTCATAGAGAAAATCACGGCTCAATAAGCCCCTGGCTTCTTGCGCAAAAACTTCCTCGATATGATCCGGGTTACTGACAAAAAGCAGCTTCTTGTTGAAAAATTTACCCAGAACCAACTCGCCGAATTTCCGGTGAATGTTGGTTAACGATTGATGAGGACGATAAATCGACTGCACTACCGGCAGGATGATGGAATGCTGCTGAAGTTGCCGGATTTCAGAAGTTAAAATGACCATTTAATTTGTCCTAAAATAGAGCGTTCGTTAACCGGGACATCTCCCGGCAATAAATTGGGATTCAAGCTGGGTTCCTTAGCGTTCATGCCGAAAAGATTGTTAACCCGCACGGTAAATTCCAGTGGACGGGCGATTTTGGTCGATAAGGTTAAACCGGCAATAAAATAACCGGATAAATTTCCGCGAGGATCATTCGCTGGCCGGCGCCTTTCGCCGATCCAATTGAGTTGTGTACCCAATACCCAATCTTTGTTGAATTCCCAATTGATTAGCGCCTTTAGCATATGCTCAGGCAATAAACCGGTTTGATTAGTGTTACTCACGCCGTGATAGCTGTAATTGACAGCGAAACTTAAGCGGTCATCGAAAGTATAACGGCCTTCAGTTTCCAAGCCGATGCCATTTATCTTATCGGCATTGGTGAACGCGACCGGGTTTGGAGAAACCGACACGGTTGATGTCAAAGAAGAATCGCTGACTGAAGTAATCAGGTTATCCAGTTCAAACCAGTAGACATTGGCCGAAGTAATTAAACTCGGCGACCATTTGTTCTCGATCTGGAATTCTACCGTATTCATAATTTCCGATTGGATCGGTTTACCCTGAATGGCAGGCAGGTTTTTTTCCAGAAAGGAAGGCGGCCTGAACGATCGGCTATAAAGCAATTTAGTGGTAAGGTTGTTATTCACATTCCAAACCAAAGAAACCCTGGGGCTGAATCCGGCGGATACATCCGAATAATAGTCATACCTTAGTCCAGTCGTTAAATAGAAATCCGTAGCAAAATTCCATTCGTCCTGGAATAGCGCGTAAAAATTGGTGCGGTTTTTCGAGATTTGGGTTGGGTCTTTACCCAAAGCGGCTAGCTCGGTCAGTGGAATCTGCTGTACAAAACTTGGTGTGATCAGATAGTTAATTTTATTGCTGACATCCGTGACCCAGTTGTAAATGATGCCTAAGCCGAGCAACAGGTTGTGTTCTTGAATACCAGTGTAATGAAACTGGCTTGTAAAGCCGGTTGTACCTTGAAAGTTCGCGGCTTGGCTTGTTGCGCCTTGGGGCAGCAAGCCGCCCAACGTACCTACTGGTAACAGCTTATAATCCCAATCGGTATCTTGGCCAAGAAAGTAAAATTTGGATTCATAGCCAAGATCATCGTAAATATTTTGTTTAACCGATAGATCAAGATTATAAATATCTTCATTGGTAAACCCAAAATTATCTAACGCCAGTGCTCCGCCCTCACCGGTTTGTACATCATGAAATCCCTGATAACCTGCTCGAATCCTGACCCAGTCCTGATAAGCCACATCTATTCTGGCATCAACGTCATTACGGCCAAAGTTGCTATATCCTGGCGCATTGGATACTTGGGTTCCAAACAAATTATCTAAGAATGACTGAGCATCACGCCCTATCCGTCCACGACTGCCAGTCGTTGTACCGCCTTGAGCGGAAAAAGAATATTCCCAATCGTCGGTTTTATGACCATATTGCGCCCAGCCTTCGTAGGTATCTTGATTGCCAATAAAAGCACCCGCATTACCGCCATTCAATTCTTTGCCGGATTTTAAAACAATGTTAATTACTCCAGTAGTAGCATCTCCGCCATACAACATAGAGCCCGGCCCACGAATTACCTCGATATGAGCAATGTTTTTAACAGGCAGCGTCCAATTTGACGGTTTACCGCCGATGGCTGTATTTCTCAGCGGAATGCCATTGACCAGGATTAGAACTTGGGAGTTGTTTTCGGAGTATATGCCACGAAAACCGATGACAGAATTCCCGCTTCTAGCTGAACTAACATGTACTCCTGGCAAGTATTCCAAAACATCAAACAAACGCCGTGCGCCGATTTTTTCAATATCCCCGCTGGTCAAAATGGAAGTTACGCTGGGGCTTAGTTTTTGCGGGATTGAATGACCGGTGGCAATGGACAGCATTTTTTCATTGCCGTAGGTGTCCTCTAGGCCGTCGAATTCAGAATTCTCGGCATGGGCGGCTTGAATGAATACCAAGATGAAAGCCCGTAATCTTGGTAAATTGTTCAGCTTCGGGAGGTTAGCCAATAAATCATGTCCTCCTAAGAACCCCCATGTGAAAACACATGCAGGAATGATTTACTTAGTTGCGGAAGTGCGGCTTTTCTCGATTTATGGGTGGCTTATACACAACTAAACTTAAGCTTATATTAAGAAGGCGATATTTGTTAGATTTAAAAGCTAGTTTACTTTTAAGTAACATTCACAACAGGCAATGCCGCCCAATTTGTCGTGTATGCAGGACTTTTCAGGTTTTGCCGCATCTGCCATTTTGAGCTGAGTTTATCACTCGCATAGCGAATAGTATGTCTGCCATAAAGCCGGTTGATCCGGTCTATTATCGCCATGCGCTTGCCGGGTTTGGGATCAAATTCTTGTTCATCCGTAAATAACGTCAATTGGCGTACCCCTACTGTAAGCAATTCCGGCAGCAAAACACCGGCGCGTTGATAGCGGTAACCTGGCTTAAAGATGCGTTCCAAGCCTTTTAATGCGCAGTGGATTAGCCAGCCGCTGTCGTTGCTCGGCTGATCGAAGGTGATGGTCAAGGCATTGTTATAAGACGGTTTGCCGGTATCGAACGGGCTGGTGTGTATGAAGACGCAAATCGATAAGGCCCAAAGGTTTTGTGACCTTAGTTTTTCGGCAGAACGGGACGCAAAAACCGATACTGCCGCCCTTAAGTCCGCAAGCTGAGTCAAGCGTTCGCCAAAACTGCGTGAAGTTAGGATTTGCTTGCGTGCTGGCGCAATCATTTCAAGAGGAATACACGGCGTTCCGTTGAGTTCCCTGACAATGCGTTCCATCACCACACCAAAATGCTGGCGTATCCATTTGGGGTCAGCCTGTTTTAATGCCAAAGTATTAGCGATCCCCAGTTTGGCTAACCGAGTTCCCCAGCCCGATGAAATACCCCAAACGTCCTTGACTGGAAAGTGCTCAAGTACGGCGTTAGTGTCAGTCAGCGTGTTCCAGTCCAATACTTGCCGATGGCCTGCGATGCCTTTCTTGGCGAGTTTGTTACTCAATTTGGCCAAAGTTTTGGTCGGTGCAATGCCGATGGACACCGGAATGCCCGTGCCTTGCTTGACGGTTTTGGCTATCGTGTTGCCGTAAGCGGTCAAATCTTGGGCAAAGCCTGATAAGTCCAGAAAAGCTTCATCAATCGAGTAGATTTCCATGGCAGGAGTAAAGCGTGATAAGACCTGCATTATTCTACGAGACATATCACCATATAAGCTGAAATTTGAGGACAGTATTTGAATATTATGCTGTTTGATTAGGTCAGGAATCTTGAAATAAGGCGTTCCCATGGCCACGCCCAGTTTTTTAATTTCCTCACTACGGGCAATAATACAGCCGTCATTGTTACTCAAAATCCCGACCGGCTTGCCTTCCAGACGCGGGTTAAAGGCACGTTCACAAGAAACGTAAAAATTGTTGGCGTCAATAAGTGCGATCATCCGTTAGCGTTCATCCGGTGGATGGCATGGATAACCACACCCCAAACATACAATTCCGAACCTTCCTTAATTTGAATTGGCCTATAATCCGGGTTTGCCGGAAGCAACCAAGGCTTGCCGTGTTTCACGCATAAGCGTTTTACCGTCAGTTCACCGCCCACCGCTGCAATCACAATATCGTTGTCTTTGGGGGTTAAGGAGCGATCAACTATCAATAAATCCTTGTCGAAAATCCCAGCCTGCTGCATCGAGTCGCCTTTCGCCCGGACGAAGAAGGTTTCGGCGGGATGGTCGATGAGATATTCATTCAGATCCAGTTCCGATTCCAGATGATCGTCTGCAGGCGATGGAAAACCGGCGGGAACGTGGCTACCAAACAAGGGTAGTTTTAAGTGGGTGTTGAAGAGTGGCGAAATAAAATGTGGCATAATCGGTTAACGCATTTTACGATGGAGAGAATACTATAACCGACATTGTTCTTTATTTGTTCTGTATTTTGCCGACAAAATACCAAACCTCTGATTTAACGAGATTTAAAGTTTATGTGTGGACGCTTTGCTTTATACACTGACCCTTTAGCCCTGGCTAAACGCTTCCAGACCGACAACGTGCCGGAGATTAAACCCAGTTATAACGTAGCGCCTTCGCAAACCATCCCCATTGTCCGGCAAGAAAACAGCAAACGGCATTTTGCTCTCGCACGTTGGGGCTTGATCCCCTCCTGGGCGAAGGAAATAAATACCGGTTACAGTACCATCAATGCGCGGGCAGAAACGGTCGCAGAAAAACCATCCTTTCGGTCAGCGTTCAGACACAGGCGCTGTTTTGTTGTTTGCGACGGCTATTTTGAGTGGCAGGAACTTGCTGCCAGCAAAGTCAAACAACCCTGGTTTATTACCCTTAAAGATAAACAACCGATGGCCTTGGCAGGGCTTTGGGAACACTGGCAAGGTAGCGATGGCAGCGAAATCGAATCCTGCACGATCATTGTCACCTCTGGAAATGAGCTGATGCAAAATATTCACGACCGGATGCCTGTGATTTTACCGACCGCAGTTTGTGATGAATGGCTCAACACTAATAATACCGATTCCCAAGGCTTGCAAACATTATTAACCCAATATCCGTCAAATGAAATGGCGGCTTGGCCAGTAAGTACGATGGTGAATAGTCCAAAGCATAATAGTGAAGAATGTATTACACCAATAAACTAAACTGGTAATTGGGTTATTGAATTACCAAGGGATATGGGACACAACCAGAGGAAAATCGCTATGCAAGAAATTACCGGAATCAATCACATTGGCATCCGAGTCGCCAATCTTGAACAGGCACGAAAGTTCTACGAGCAATTGGGCTTTGTTTTTATTGCAGGGCCGATAGGCCCAGAACCTGTAGCTATCATGGAGCACCCGTCAGGCATCAATATCAATTTCATTCTGAATGCCAATGCTGGCGAAACCAGCAATATCTTGATGGATAATCCGGTGAAATATCCCGGCTACACGCATATCGCTCTCGAAGTCAGGGATATAAACGCCGTTCAACAGGCATTACAAGAAAAAGGAATTGCCATCACCGATGGCCCGATAACCTTACCGAACGGCGCAGTGATGTTATTCATTCGCGACCAGGATAAAAACGTCATCGAATTCCATCAACCTCTATCACACCCATAAGGGATCAGCCACGAACTGTTAGGTTTATCATGTTTTGAATTATTGGCCACTGGAATCTTCTCGCCCGTTTTAGCTTCCAGGTCATCGATACTGATCAAATAGTGATCTAAGTCCAATGCCAATAAATTCAGGTTAGTATGAGGAGTTAAAATAACAACTTATTCTGATTGTGGCAGTTTGATACACATTGGATTATGATTACACCTGAACCAAAACGATTGGAGTATTGCTCATGGCTACCGAAGCATTTACCGTCAGGGCTGAATCAAATCTCGTAAACCAACTTGATCATTTGGCCGACACACTAGACAGGTCACGTAATTATCTAGTTAATCAAGCGCTTAAAGAATATTTGGAACAACATGCCTGGCAAATCGAAAAAATTAGCCAAGGAATAGCGGCGGCTGATCGTAACGAATTGATCAATCATGATATTGTCATGAAGGAAATGGAAGATTTAATTGAGCGTAAAGCCCAGGGAAGGACGTGAAAATTGTTTGGTCTGAACCCGCCCGACAGAATTTAAGGGAAATATTCGAGTTTATTGCCAACGAAAACCCGAATGCCGCTCGAAGATTGCTTGTTGAAATTAAGGAACAAGCCATAATACTAATCGACAATCCCCAAATTGGTCGTGCAGGCCGAGTGGAAGGAACGCGTGAGTTAGTGCTTGCAGGGACTAATTACATCCTGCCTTACCGCATAAAAGATCAACAGGTACAAATTTTGGCCGTTTTTCATGGCGCAAGAAAATGGCCAAACAGCTTTTGATGTGCAGCTCATTAACTTAATAAAAGCATGGAATTAATTGACAACATAAATCATTTATTTGGCGATGACCTCAAGCAAACACTAAAAAAAGGTTCAAAGTTAAAAATTGCTGCATCCTGCTTTTCAATTTATGCGTTCGAAGCATTAAAGAAAGAACTGGAAAATATTGATTCTCTCGAATTCATTTTCACTTCACCAACTTTCGTGCCGAATGAAGTCACGGACAAAATCACCAAGGAACGCCGCGAATTCCATATTCCTAAAGCTGAACGGGAGCGTAGCTTTTATGGCAGCGACTTTGAAATCCAGCTCAAGAATAAACTAACGCAATGGGCTATCGCCAGGGAATATGCAGACTGGATGCGCCGTAAGGCAGCATTTCGTTCTAACCGTGGCAAAGCCCCCATGCAACAATTCGCCTGTGTGCATGGCAATCAAGACAGTGCGGTTTATCTACCGCTTCATGGCTTTACTGCCGTCGATTTGGGATACCAACAAGGTGATGCCGTCTCTAATTTTGTCAACAAAATGGATGACCCTTCCTACACGACAATCTACTTAAGCCTCTTTAACCAAATCTGGAACGACACCGAGAAACTGGAAGACGTAACTTCAATTCTATGTGACCATATCGCTTCGGTTTATCAGGAAAATTCGCCTGAGCGGATTTATTTTTTGATGCTCTACAATATCTTTAACGAGTTTCTGGAAGACCTTAACGAAGATGTCTTGCCCAATGACCGCACGGGTTATCAAGATAGCCTGATTTGGCAAAAGCTGTTTAACTTCCAGAAGGACGCGGCAACAGGCATCATCAACAAACTGGAAACTTACAGCGGCTGCATTCTTGCGGACAGTGTGGGCTTGGGGAAAACCTTTACCGCCTTGGCGGTTGTTAAATATTACGAATTGCGTAATCGTTCTGTCTTGGTGCTTTGCCCTAAAAAATTGGCCGACAATTGGTTAAACTATAACCGCAACTTAAAAACCAATATTTTTGCCAAAGACCGCTTCAATTACGATGTGCTTTGCCACACCGACCTGCAAAGAACCAGCGGCGAATCTTTCGGTACACCATTAAATCGCATCAATTGGGGCAATTACGATTTGGTCGTTATCGACGAATCGCACAATTTTCGCAATAACGATGCTTTTAAAGACCGGGAAACGCGCTATCAAAAACTGATGAACGCCGTTATCAAGGAAGGCGTAAAAACCAAAGTGCTGATGCTCTCGGCTACGCCAGTCAATAATCGGTTTAACGACCTGAGAAATCAACTGGCGCTTGCCTATGAGGGTGATTCAGAAAACCTCAGCAAAAAATTACGGACACATAAAAGTATCGACGAGATTTTTCGTAGGGCGCAGGCCTGTTTTAATTCATGGTCAAACTTGCCGCCTGAAGAGCGTACAGCGAATGCTATTTTAAGTGCTTTGGACTTTGACTTTTTCGAGCTACTGGATAGCGTGACCATTGCCCGGTCGCGCAAGCATATCGAGACCTTTTACGATACCAAGGACATCGGCAAATTCCCAGAACGCCGAAAACCCTTATCTTTCCACTGTCCCCTCACTCACAGAACGGACGTAATTGGATTTAATGAAATCTTTGCCCAATTGTCTTTACTACAATTGGCTGTCTACGCACCTATCAGCTATATCCTACCCAGTCGGCTTGCAAAATATGAAGAGCAATACGATACCCAGGTGAGCGGGGGTAAAGGCAGGCTTAAACAGGCGGATCGGGAAAGAAGCCTACAGGCATTGATGACAATCAACTTGCTTAAACGTCTTGAAAGTTCCGTCGAAGCGTTCCGTTTGACCCTGCAAAAACTAAAAAACAATCATTTGGGGACACTCTCCAAGATCAATGATTATAAACAAACAGGGAATGATGTCAGGTTTGCTGATATTGCCACCGCCTATGAGAATGCCGAACCGGAAGAAGACGATTTCCCAGACCCGGACGATGCCAAGATTGGCGGTAAAGTGCAGATCAGTTTGTCCGACATGGATTTGCCGTCATGGGAACATGACCTTAAGGCCGATCTGTTTGTCATTGATGCACTTCTTACGGAGATGCACAAAATTAAACCTGCTGAAGATGCCAAACTTCAGCACCTTAAAGCCCAAATCGACAATAAGCTGGCTGCGCCCATCAATCCGGGCAACAAGAAGATTCTAATTTTCACGGCTTTTGCAGATACAGCCAATTACCTGTATGAGCATATCGCCGACAGCCTTTTGAATAGCCATCAGCTATACACGGGTAAAGTGACTGGCAGCGATGCCCCAAAATCCACGCTCAAACAAAGCTATGACTATCAATCGCTGCTAACCCTTTTTTCGCCGCGTTCTAAAGAAAAAGCCGCCATTTTGCCGAATGAGCCGAGCGAAATTGACGTTCTTATCGGCACGGATTGTATCTCCGAAGGCCAAAACCTCCAGGACTGCGACTATCTGATCAATTACGATATTCATTGGAATCCCGTGCGTATCATTCAACGCTTCGGGCGAATTGACCGTATTGGTTCCCAAAATGCCAGCATCCAATTGGTCAACTACTGGCCGGATATAACCCTCGACGAATACATCAACCTCAAAGAACGTGTCGAAAATCGCATGATCATTGCCGATGTTACTGCGACTGGGGACGACAACGTGTTAAGCGCCCAATCCAACGATGTTTCCTACCGCAAGGAACAACTGCGCCGCTTGCAGGAAGAAGTCATCGAAATGGAAGACCTTAAAACGGGTGTTTCCATTACTGATCTTGGCCTTAATGATTTTCGCATGGATTTACTTAATTATGTAAAGGCCAACGGCGAACTGGCTGCTGTCCCCAATGGCTTACATGCCGTAGTCCCCGCTGCTCCAGACAAAGGTTTAATGCCAGGAGTTATCTTCACCTTGCGTAACCGCAATCAAGGGATCAACATCAACCAACAAAACCGCTTGCATCCCTATTATCTTGTTTATATAGGCCAGAATGGCGAAGTGATTACCAACCACACCGAAGTCAAGCGACTGCTCGACTTAATGCGTAGTGCCTGTAAGGGTCAAAGTCAGCCTATCCTTGATATTTGCCGACTTTTTAACCAAGCTACAAACGACGGTCGAAACATGCAGGCCTATTCTGATTTGTTGGGCAATGCCATTCGCTCCATGATTGATGTGCAGCAAGATAAAGACCTCGATAGCCTGTTTAGCGGCGGACGAACCACAGCGCTGATCAACATGATTGCAGGGCTGGATGACTTCGAGCTGATTACATTTCTTGTCATTCAGTCTGACAGGCAATAAGCCCAATGTGTAACGTACTGTTTCATTATCCAAATCAAGCAGCATTCGAGCGAGTTTTGCCCAAAAACAAAATCTATGAACACGCTAAACCAAGTAGCGTCGTGCGTGAACTATTCGTCACCCAGGTAGACAAGATTGTTTGGCAATACAAATTAGCACCGGAAACCATCAACCTGCCCGCCAAGCCCAGCGTACCGGAAATCCAGATTTTTGCTATTGCGCTAAAAACGCCGGAACTTAATGAAGCTGTATTGCGTTGTATCGACCAAGCCATTCCGTATCCGATTGTTTATCAGCTCACCTATGAGGATCGCATCAAAGTTATAGCCGCTTACAAACGCCCTAATGATGCAGATGCTAATAAATGGGTGGTCGATAGCTACTTTGAAACCGTTTGGCACAAGAGCGATACAGAAAGGGTTGAACTCCCTGTTGCGCTGGACATGGCGGGACTTTATGAACAAATACTCAGGCGACTCCTGCCGCTGCCGCCGCGACCAGGGGAAACGCTTAAAGCTCAAGTTGAACGGCTGATTCAGCTTCGCAGTAAACAACATGAATACCGAAAAATCGAAGTCCGCTTGCAAAAAGAGCAGCAATATAACCGTAAAGTTGAGCTTAATGCACATCTGCGAAATCTCAAAAGCCAGCTAGAATCCTTATCCAGTTAACCGCACTCACAAATAACAGACATCATGGAAAAGCTGAAACTGCACTCGCCCGATTTTATAGAAACCAACATCGCCAAACTGGCCGAGCTGTTTCCAAATTGTATGACTGAAACCCGCGAAGCTGACGGAACCCTGAAAATAGCCATCGACTTCGACCAACTACGGCAAGAGCTTTCCACTTCCATTGTTGATGGACCACAAGAGCGTTATCAATTGAATTGGCCGGGTAAGCGCGAGGCGTTATTGACTGCTAATGCACCGATTGCCAAAACCTTGCGCCCTTGCCGTGAGGAAAGCTTGGATTTTGACAGTACGCAAAACTTATTTATCGAAGGCGACAACCTGGACGCGCTCAAGCTGTTACAGGAAACCTATCTAGGTAAGGTGAAGATGATCTACATCGACCCGCCTTACAACACCGGGAATGATTTTATTTATGAGGATGATTTTGCCGAGGATACTGAAAGTTACTTTCAGCGCTCCAATCAGAAAGATGAAGCAGGTAATCGATTAGTCGCGAACAATGAAGCGAATGGACGTTTTCATTCTGATTGGCTGAGTATGATGTATCCGCGTTTAAAATTAGCTAGGAATCTGCTGCGTGAAGATGGGGCGATTTTTATTTCTATAGATGATGGGGAACAGGCAAATTTAAAACAGTTGTGCGAAGAGGTTTTTGGTGAGGATAACTTTGTTGCTGAATTTATTTGGGAAAAACGTACAAATCGAGAAAATAGAAAAATTGTATCGGTTAGACATGATTATTTAATTTGTTTTTGTAGAAATAATCTCGCTGGTGTTCGAGTACTAAAACAATTACCTATGAGCGAAAAAGCGTTAGCAAACTACAAAAATCCTGATAACGACCCAAGAGGATTGTGGAAATCCGATCCAGCAACAGCTCAAGCAGGACATGGAACAACATCACAGTTTTATACGCTAAAAGCTCCAAATGGCAAACAGCATAATTTAGAGAGTGGGCGATGTTGGTTATACACTGAAGATGTAATGCAAATGGAGATTAAAGCAGGAAAAATTTGGTTTGGTAGGGATGGTAATGGAGTTCCAAGAATTAAAACATATCTTGAGGCTAAAGAAAGAGGTCTTACACCAGAAAGCATTTTGTTTGCGGAAGACGTTGCAACTAATGAAATTGCAAAAAACTCGTTAAAAGAATTATTTTCTGGAATTTCGATTTTTGATACTCCAAAACCAGTAGATTTAGTTAAAACATCTATTCAGATGAGTTGCGAAAAAAATGACATCATCCTCGACTTCTTCTCAGGTTCAGCTACAACAGCCCATGCTGTGATTAATCTCAACTCCGAAGATAACGGCCAGCGCAAGTTCATCATGGTACAACTGCCCGAAGCCTGTGATGAAAAATCCGAAGCCTACAAAGCAGGCTATAAAACTATCGCAGACATAGGAAAAGAACGCATTCGCCGCGCTGGAAATAAAATCAAAGTAGAAAACGCCGACAAAGAAGGCATTGAAACACTCGATGTAGGTTTTCGCGTCCTGAAAATCGATAGTTCAAACATGAAGGACGTTTACTACACGCCTGACCAATTAAAACAGGGTGATCTGGAGCAGTTTACCGATAACATAAAAGATGACCGCAGCACAGAAGATTTGCTGTTCCAGGTGCTGCTGGATTGGGGTGTGGATTTAACGCTGCCGATTTCCCAAGAAAATATTTGTGATAAAACCGTGTTGTTTGTCGATGGCAATGCGCTTGCCGCCTGTTTCGATACGGATATTAACGAGACATTCGTCAAAGAACTCGCCGCCCGTCATCCGTTACGGGTAGTGTTCCGCGATGCCGGTTTTGTCAGCGATAGCGTGAAAATCAACATTGAGCAAATTTTCAAGCTCATTTCACCCAGCACTGAAATCAAAACACTTTAGAACAATGTTAGACAGGTATGCGGTAGATTGTGCCGCCTCGATTAAACTTTGTGAGTGGCTATTATGAACAAAGACCTGACCAATTCCTCCGTTGATCGGCAAAACATCCTGAATAATCCCTACGCCCTTGCTGAAATTGAGAAGGCTGCCGGGATTAGAGGTATTTCGTTTGAGGGTAAAACTGTTCTGCTTAAAGAGCAGGTGGCCACTTTTTTTGAAGTAACGCTTAGAACCGTTGAAAATTATCTGGAACAACATGCCGCTGAATTGGCAAAAAACGGTTATGAAGTATTGAAAGGTAAGCGACTGAAATCATTAAAAGATGCTATTCAGGCAATGGATGTTCCCGAAACCGATTTCGGGAACATCGCAAAGACTCCTCAATTGGGGGTTTTTGACTTCCGCGCTTTTTTGAACTTGGCTATGCTGGTTTCGGAAAGTGATCGGGCGAAACTATTGCGGCAGGCGATTCTGGATATTGTCATTGATACGATTAACCAGCGTACCGGCGGCGGCACTAAGTATATCAACCAGCGTGACGGAGATTTTCTGCACTCTTCCTTCATTGAGGAAAACTATCGTAAAGAGTTTACCGATGCCTTGGATGATTGCGTGGATATGGGCAATTTTAAATATCCTGTGTACACCAATAAAATTTACGTCAGTATTTTCCGTGAGAACGCGAAAGAATACCGGAAAATACTAAGACTTGAAGACAATGATCATGTCCGGCCTACACTTTATTCGGAAGTGTTGGATTTGATTGCCGCTTACGAGTGCGGATTTGCAGACTGTCTCCAGCAGGAAGCCAAGACAAAAGGCCGCAAACTCAAGCCTTCGGAGGTGGATAGTCTATTTAAAAACTTTGAGACGCAGAGCCATTGGAAACCGCTCATTGAAAAAGCACGAATGAAAATGGCGAGCCGCGACCTGGCGTTTCGAGATGCGTTGCATCATCATTTGCAAGAATATGTGACTCCGGTAAAACGCGATGAATTTGAACGGTTTATCGGTGAAAAAAGCCAAGAATTGGCTGAACGTCTGGCAGATGCCAAAGATGTCATGAAACGTCTTAAGGAACGGGATTAATGACAGTCGTTTACCTGACTGTGGAACAGGCCACTGAGACTCACCGGAAAACGGTGGAAGTGAGCGGCGGGGGTACGCTTGAGCATCTTGATCTGGGTAAACTGGCAAGTGTGCTAGAGCATATACAAAATGATGATTACTACCCGACTTTTGAAGATAAATTAACCCATCTGTTTTTTAGCGCCAATAAATTCCATTGCTTTGCTGACGGCAATAAACGTATCGCCATTACCTTATGTGCTCAAATGTTGCTATTTAATGGTTATTTATATTGCGCCGGTCGATTTTTACGTGACATGGAAAACATCAGTTACCATGTTGCTGCCGGAAACATTGATAAGGACTTATTGCACGAGATCATAACCGCTTTTCTTGCTGAAGAAATGGATGACGAGGGATTAAAGCTGAAAATCTTCAACGCAATTGTTGGAAACAATGATGAAACTCAAATTTAAACGTCAGGCGTACCAAACCAACGCCGTTGAAGCTGTTGTGGATTGCTTTGCCGGACAATTGCCAAGCCGTGGTATTCAATACCGTGTCGATCCTGGTCGGGATAAAACGGGAAGTCAGCAAACCCAACTGGATGATTCTGGGTTCAGGAATAGTGATGTTGCTCTTTCCTCGATGCAATTACTGGAAAATATTCACAAAGTCCAACGCCGACAGAATCTGCCGCTTTCTTCGGCGTTAGTAAGCGACAAAAAAACCGGCTGTACGGTTAATCTTGATATTGAGATGGAGACCGGCACCGGCAAGACCTATTGCTATATAAAGACCATGTTCGAGCTAAACAAGCGCTATGGCTGGAGCAAGTTTATTGTGGTCGTACCGAGTATTGCGATCCGTGAAGGCGTTTATAAATCCTTGGAAATTACTTCCGAACATTTTTTGGAAGAGTACGGCAAACGGGCGCGGTTTTTTATCTACAACTCCAAACAATTACACAACCTGGAAAGCTTTTCCTCCGATGCGGGGATCAATGTGATGGTTATCAATGTCCAGGCCTTCAATGCCACTGGTAAGGATGCCCGTCGCATCAATGAAGAACTGGATGACTTTCAATCGCGCAAGCCGATTAATGTAATTGCTGCTAATCGTCCGATTTTAATCCTCGACGAACCGCAAAAGATGGAAGGCGCAAAAACGCTGGAGTCGCTTAAGGGCTTTAATCCCTTGATGATCTTGCGTTACTCCGCCACCCACAAAACTGAAAACAATAAAATACACCGCCTTGATGCGCTGGATGCTTATAACCAAAAGCTGGTGAAAAAAATCTCCGTGCGGGGTATTTCGGTCAAAGGATTGAGCGGCACAAATCCATATTTGTATCTTGGCGGTGTTGACATATCAACCAGTAAACCACCCGTTGTCCGTGTTGAGTTGGAAATCAAACAAAATTCCGGCATTAAGCGGGTATTACGGAAGTTGAATAAGGGTGACAACCTGTTCGATCTTTCCGGTGGGCTGGAACAATATAAAGGTTTTGTGGTTAACGATATTAATGCCAACACTGATACCATCAGCTTTACTAATGGTGTTGAGCTAAGAGTTGGTGAAGCCACGGGTGATGTCAATGAAGCAGCATTACGCCGCATCCAAATCCGCGAAGCCATCAAAGCCCATTTTGAAAAAGAACAGGCGTTGTTTCACCAGGGTATAAAAGTATTGACCTTATTCTTTATTGACTCGGTTGCAAAATATCGAAGCTACGACGATAAAGGGGAAGCGCCCGGTGAATATGCCCAGATGTTTGAAGAAGAATACGTCAGTCATTTGAACGAAGCCCTGACCTTGGATGATAATCCTTATAACGATTACCTGCGCGGGATTGAAGTAGCACGAACCCATGAAGGCTATTTTTCAATAGATAAAAAGAGCAAACGCCTATGTGATCCAGAAACAGGTAAAAAATCCACCGAAACCGACGATGTGGATGCTTACGATTTGATTTTAAAAAACAAGGAACGCTTGTTATCGTTGGCAGAACCGGTGCGGTTTATTTTTTCGCATTCGGCATTACGGGAAGGCTGGGACAATCCCAATGTATTTATTATCTGCACCCTAAAACACAGTGACAATAGTATTTCCCGTCGTCAGGAAGTAGGTCGCGGCATGAGATTATCCGTTAACCAATCCGGCGACCGCATGGATAACCCGGCAACGGTGCATCAGGTGAATGTCCTGACGGTGGTTACCAGCGAGAGTTATACGGAGTTTGTCACAGCCTTGCAACGCGATATTAGCGAGTCATTATCTGCACGACCACGCATTGCAGATGAAAAATATTTCACTGGGAAAGTGCTTAAAACTCCAGACGGGGATATAGAAGTAACGCCACAAATTGCCAAACAAATTTATAAATATTTGCTGAAAAACGATTACACCGATGCCGAAGATAAAATTACGCAGGCTTATCACGATGCCAAAAATGAAGGGCAGCTTGCCGGATTGCCGCCGGAACTGGCTGTTCACGCTGAACAAGTATTCCAATTAATAGATAGCGTCTTTAGCGATGCCCAAATGCCAAGTATTGAAGATGACCGAAAAGTAAAATTGAATCCACTCAACGCCAATTTTGATAAGAAAGAATTTAAGGAGCTTTGGAATCGTATCAATTATAAAGCCGCTTATGCGGTCGATTTTGCCACGCCGGAACTGGTCCAAAAATGCGTGGCCGAGCTGGATAAAGAATTGATTGTTAGTCCATTACAATACACCATCAAACGGGGCGAACAAATTGATGATGCGACTTATGAGGCGGTCAAACAGGGTGAGTCATTCAGGGTGATGGAAACAACAACAGAATCAAATAAAGTTTCCATCCATTCTGCCGTCAAGTATGACCTCATCGGCAAACTTGCAGAAGAAACCAAGCTCACACGCAACACTATTACCAACATTTTGCAAGGTATGAATATCGCGGTTTTCGGTCAATATAGAACCAATCCGGAAGATTTTATTGCCAAAGCCTCACAGTTAATCAACGAGCAAAAGGCCACCGTCATTGTTGAACACCTGGCTTATGACACGGTTGCTGAAACCCACAGCCTTGATATTTTTACCCAAGAAAAACCGAAGATGGATTTCAGCAAGGCTGGGGAAAAACTGAATCGACATATATATGACTATGTATTTACTGACTCCAAGAACGAGCGTACTTTTGTCAGTGAACTTGATACCAGTGAAGAAGTGGTTGTTTATGCCAAGCTACCAAGGGGATTTTTCATTCCCACCCCTGTAGGCGACTACAATCCAGACTGGGCGATTACATTCAAAGAAGGTGCTGTAAAACACATCTATTTTATCGCTGAAACCAAAGGCTCAATGTCTTCGATGGAATTGAGAGCCATAGAAAAATCAAAAATCGAGTGCGCCCGTAAGTTCTTTGCTGAAATCAATAAAAAGATAACCAATGAAAGCGTTAAATACGACGTGGTAGATAGCTATGGGAAGTTGATGGAATTGGTGAAGTAGTTGGATCGTTATTATGGAATATTTCGATCTTTTTGTTTCAAAAAATTTTTCGATTTCACGAGTTATAGTTCTGCCAGTGTCAGGTTAAGGAGCATAGACAATGATTGAACCAACGATTGTTTGCCCAAACTGCAAAACAGAAATAAAACTCACCGAATCTCTGGCTGCGCCATTGATCGAAACCACTCGCAAGCAGTTCGAGCAGCAACTAGCACAGAAAGACAGCGATATTGCTCTACGCGAACAAGCTATGCGTGAAAAGGAAAAGCAACTTGTCGAGACTAAAAACAAGCTAGATGAGCAAGTCGCTGTACAGGTAGCAGAGCAACTGAAAATAGACCGCATCAGAATTGTGGCAGAGGAAGCCAAAAAAGCTAAAGAGGCATCAGCACTTGACCTCGAACAAAAAGCACAAGAGCTTTCTGAATTGCAAGAAGTCCTGAAACTGCGAAATGAAAAACTGGCTGAGGCGCAAAAAGCACAAGCCGAACTCATTAAAAAACAACGCGAGCTGGATGATGCCAAACGTGAGCTGGAGCTTACTGTTGAAAAACGTGTACAGGAAGGCCTTGATGCTACCCGCCAACAAGCCAAAAAGGAAGCAGAGGACGAACAGAAGCTTAAGGTCATGGAGAAAGAGCATACCATTGTCGCGATGCAGAAGCAGATCGAAGAACTTAAGCGCCGTGCCGAACAGGGGTCACAACAATTGCAGGGTGAAGTGCAGGAATTGGAGCTTGAAAACCTGTTACGAGGCAAATTCCCTTTCGATTTGATTGATCCTGTTCCCAAGGGAGATTTTGGTGGGGATGTGCTGCACCGTGTTATCAGTTCTGGTGGTCAGCCTAGTGGCACCATCTTGTGGGAGTCCAAGCGCACCAAAAACTGGAGTGATACATGGCTGATCAAATTGCGCGAAGACCAGCGCACAGCCAAGGCGGAAATTGCAGTATTGGTCAGCCATGCTTTGCCCAAAGGTATTGAAACTTTCGATGTCATCGATGGTATCTGGATTACCAGTCCCCGCGCTATGCTACCTGTCGCCACTATACTCCGACATACGCTCTTACAAATCAATATGACTCGCCAAGTTGCAGAAGGCCAGCAAACCAAAACCGAGATGGTGTATCAATACCTGACTGGCCCGCGTTTTCGCCAACGGGTGGAAGCCATTGTCGAAGCTTTTTCCATCATGCAGGAAGACCTGGATAAAGAACGCAAAGCTATCATGAAGCAATGGGCGAAACGCGAAGCGCAGATCGAAAGGGTGATGAATGCGACTGTTGGCATGTATGGCGATTTGCAGGGGATCGCGGGGAAATCGTTGCAGGAGATTGAGGGGTTGGAAATGAAGGTTTTGGGCTTTGACGAAGAGTAAAAATGATTTCTAAACTTGGCGGACTAGTTATAATTGAAGAACTGGTAATATCAGATGCAAGATAGAACAGCTATTGACACTATTAAGGGATATTTTTACCAGTTTGATTACACCATTCTTAAAATTTTAGAACTGTTACAAGATACTGATCATGTACTTGTTGAAGGCGTTGAGGATGTAGATATTAAAACGGCGACCGAAGAAACAGCCATTCAATGTAAGTATTATGAATGCACAAAATACAATCACTCAGTTATTGCAACTTCAATTCGGTTAATGCTCGACCATTTTAAAGAAGTTAAAAATGGCTCAAAACAGAAAATCAGTTATTGTCTATATGGCCATTTTAAGTCTGGTCAGGAAAAACTTTCAATTCCTGTAACAGATATTGAATTCCTGAAAAACAAATTTTTAACGTTTTCAAAAAATAAAGTTACTCACTATCATCACCTTGATCTTGGACTTAGAGATGAAGATTTGTCTGAGTTCTTATTAAGGCTGAAAATTGTAAATACTGCTGATAATTACGAAACTCAATTAAACAAAATATTCGATCTGTTAAAGAAACAGTTTACATGCAACCAATTTCAAGCAGAGGCTTTTTATTACAACAATGCGATTAAATTTATTAAAGACGTTGCAGTTCATAAAAATAGTACCAATAGAAAAATAGGTAAGAAAAATTTTCTTATACAAATTGATACTAAAAAAATTCTTTTTGATGAATGGTTTATAGCATATAAAGGAAAGCGTAAACATTTTGCTGATTTAAGAAAACAATATTTTTCAGTTCTAAATATAAATTCTTTTGAAAGATTTTTTTTATTTGAAATTCCGATTAAAAATCACACTCGTTCAGAAATCAAAGACTTAATTTTCACGATTTCAAAAAAATGGTCAAAACTTTCAAAAAGAGAAAGTGAACCATTTTGTCCATACATCTATATACATGAAATTTCACCTCAAGAGCTTATTGATTTGAAGAGCGAACTTTTTACAGAAGGTTTTATTTCAATTGATGGCTTTGATTTTAGTGGAGCATCATTTAACCCTAAATCAATATCAATAAACGCCAGTTATAACAATAATATAAAAGCCAAGATAATTAATAAAATTGATTTTCTTGATTTGACACTAAATGAAATCACGAAAACTAAAGAAATCTATCAATTTTTTATATCAAAACCGTTTTTTGAAAAAGATTACCCAAATATTAAGCAAGTATATATTCAAATTGAAGAATTAAAGGACATGTATGACATCATCTAACGCTGCACATACGAAAATAAACGCTGAAGTTATTGCAGTTTATCCCAATAAAATTAAAATAATTGTCGATAACCTTGAAGACTTCAGAATTGCGGATGAATCATTAAAAGTAGGGTCTTACCTTAAAATTTCAGACAACGAAAACGCAATTCTAATGGCTATAATTGAAAATTTCTCAATTGAAGTCAGTGATACTGGTGATAGGAAATATGCAATTGAAGCTAATCCATTAGGAATAATTCGAGCTGGAAAATTTACTCGTGGTGGAGATTCTTTAGCCATTCCACCTAAAAAGGTAGAGCCAGCAACCGAAGAAGAAATAAACAAAATTTACTTAGAATCAATAGAGGAAAAAGAGCAATTTATTTTTTCTTCGTTATCGTCGAATCCCAATGTTCGTATCCCCGTAAATGGAAATAAGTTTTTTAATAAGCATATTGCGATAGTTGGCTCAACAGGGTCAGGTAAATCTCACACTTTATCGACGATTTTACAAAAAGCAGTAGCTGAAAAAAATGGTGTTTTCACGTTAAACAATTCTCACGTGATTATTTTTGACATTCACTCAGAATATAAATCAGCTTTTCCTAATGCTAATTTCATTGATACGAAAAATCTGGTTTTGCCTTATTGGCTGTTAAACAGTGAAGAGTTAGAAGAGTTTTTTATTGATACAGATGCAAATGATCATAATCAACGGTATATTTTTAAAGAATCTATAGTTTCAAATAGAAAAGATAACTTTAAAGGCTTGAAAGAAGATGAGAGTCGAATTCATTTTGACTCACCATTATATTTTGATATCAATGAAATTTTAAAATTCGCAATTGAAAAAAATACCGAAACCATTGATACAGGTGAAACTTATGCTTCTGGAGCAAAAAAGGGAGAGGCGAAGACAACTCAAGGAAGCTTATATGGAAAACTCACAAACTATGTAAATAGGCTTGAAAATAAAATCAATGATAATCGTCTCAACTTCTTGCTTGGTAGTAAATCAAAAACAATAACCTTTGAGGAAACTTTGAGCCAAATAATGGGATATTCAAATGATTCAAATGCTAATGTTACAGTAATTGATTTGAGTGGTGTTCCATTTGAAGTATTAAGTATTACTGTTTCTCTTATTTCAAGAATGATTTTTGAATATGGATATTTCTATAAGCGGATGAGAAATATTGCCAACCCAATGGAAAAAATCAATAACGATATACCGATTTTACTTGTATACGAAGAGGCGCACAAATACGTTCCCAATAGTGAACTCGTGAAATATAGGTCTTCAAAAAAATCCATAGAAAGGATTGCCAAGGAAGGAAGAAAATATGGGGTAACTCTATTGCTTGCCAGCCAGAGACCTTCTGAAATCTCAGAAACAATTTTCTCTCAGTGCAACAATTTTATAGCCATGAGATTGACTAATCCTATTGATCAAAGCTACGTAAAAAAGTTACTTCCAGATACTTTGGGTTCATTAATAGACAAAATGCCTTCATTAAAGCAAGGTGAGGCTTTATTGGTTGGAGAATCTATTATTTTGCCATCTATTGTTCAGATTGACCTTTGTGTCCCAGAGCCTTCATCTAACGATATTCCTTATTGGGAATTATGGAAAGAGGAATGGAAAACTATGGATATATCCAAGATAAAAGATGAATGGTATAAATAACACGTTGGTTGGGATAAATTTGTGAACCCCAACACATGATCTACGAATTATTTTTATCTAACCCTTTAGATTGAATTCTCTAATTCCTCACAAATTCGTTCGTTACATCGGTATCGACTACTCCGGAGCGGAAACCCCAACTTCCAGCCTTAAAGGCCTGCGGGTGTATAGCGCCAATCAAAATGCTGAACCAAAAGAAGTACTGCCGCCACCGAGTCCACGGAAATACTGGACAAGACGCGGTATCGCCGAATGGTTGGTTGAAACGCTACGTATGGAAATACCGACGTTGATAGGTATCGACCACGGCTTCTCGTTTCCGCTACGTTATTTTGAGGTTCATCACCTTCCGCCGGATTGGCCTTGCTTCCTGGACGATTTTCAGCAGCATTGGACTACCGATGGCGAGAACACATATGTCGATTTTGTCCGTGACGGCTTATGTGGAAAAGGCGATGAACGGATGGGCAACAATCGCTGGCGGCGCATTACCGAAGAACGCGCCAAAGCAAAATCGGTGTTCCATTTTGATGTGCAGGGCCAGGTTGCCAAATCAACACACGCTGGTTTGCCTTGGTTGCGTTATCTGCGAAATGAGTTAGGCGGATCGGTACATTTTTGGCCATTCGATGGTTGGGATATTCCGCCGGGTCGTTCTACAATCGTAGAAGCTTATCCATCGCTCTACAAAAAAGGGTTTGTCCAGGAAGATCGAACGCCTGACCAGCACGATGCCTATTCAATTGCCGCGTGGATGCAACAGGCCGACCTTAATGGACAATTGTCAAAGTTTTTAAACCCAAATCTTACTCCGCCGGAACGAGGGATTGCAGAAGTCGAAGGCTGGATTCTTGGGGTTGTGTGATGCTTTTTCACTCTGCAAAGAATATCTATCGCCAACATTGGCTGCCTTGGGTTTTGCTGGTCATCTCGTTGCAAGGCATGGGTATTTATTATTTTCGCAGCGGTATTATTTGATGAGTAACCAAAGCATTAAAATTGCCGACACCAGCGCCATGATCGATGCAGCAAAATTAACATGGAGCATTAGCCTCATTGTTTTAAGCTGGCTGTTCAATGATTTTAAATTGTTTACCGTTCTTTTTTGATGAGCCACGGCAATTTCGCCGCTTTTGTCCGCAATGGCTATGGCTATGTCATTGATATGTTTTTCAATCAGTTCGTTGATCAGTTGTTGATGGTTGTTTCCCATGTGGTTAAGAATTTCATCAGCTTTAACTTCCATGTTTTTACTCCAATGATTGGCGGCGGATTCAAGATTTCCCCGGAATTGGTCAATTAAACCTTCTTGCTGCTTGGAAAATTCTTCCAGGAGCAAACCGTTGACTGTATGCAAAATAAGGATAGGATCGTTCCTGCCCAGGGCGATGCCGTGTTTGACGGCGACGGCGCGGATGATTGCCTCGATCTTTTTATTAGTTTCGGCAGGGTCAGTTACAGGAACTTTATTTTTCATCCGGGAAGCAAAACCTTAGTTGACCTGTTGTCAATTTATATGACGACGGCGGCATCCAACCGTTTAAACAGATCGTCCTGAATAGTCTTCAACCGTTGCCGGGTCATGATGGTTTTGCCCGGATCGTTGATGGCTTCATCAAAAGTCAGGTTTTCGTTGAGCATCGTGCTTAAGTCATGGCCGAACGTTTCTTGTTTGAGTTCCGGGATCTGGATTAAGGCGGAAATGGCATTCTTGTTGGCCTTATAGACGTTCATTTGCTCAAAGGATTTGCCGTCCGCTTTGACTTCACCCCAGAATGGATTAAGCCAAACCACAAATTGGGTATTGCCGCTTAAATGGTGCGTCATTTGAGCAAAACCAACCAAGGTGTCGTTTAATGCTTGGCCTCCGGTAATGACGGTATGGATAATCAATTCATGGCCAAGGCTTTTAATGATGCCTGGAATACCCATTTCCTTGATGTAAGTCGATAAGGCGATAAATGAGCTGGCGCCGTTATCGATGACCGTATCGCCTTTGGCTTGCGCGATCATTTCAATGATTTCATCAAATTTACGCTGATTGATTTCTTCATTTTCCAATATATCCAGCGAGCGTACCGGCAGTCGTTCATAGCGGCTAAAGGTTTTATTGATGGGATCGGTATCGATCAAGGTTAACGTTTGTTTAGGATCTTGGTGTTTCTTGGTTAAGTATTGGGTCAGTAGGCTGGCAATCAACGATTTACCGACGCCGCCTTTACCTTGCAGAATGATATGGATATTGGCCATTAGATTAAGTCCTTTGGGTTTATCATCGGGTTGTGGGACATGCCATCGGGCAAATTGAGCTTGATGGCGGTTTGAGGTCGAGATTCCTGGATTAAGGGCTGCGGAGGATTGGGCCCACTTGCCTGAATTGGGGCTTCGCTGATTTTTTCCGATTTAGCCTCGGTTTTATTTTGTTTATGTCCATTACGCTGTTGCCTAAGGTATTTGGAAAACGTGCTGTACTTAAACGTGATGAGACCTTCCTCGGATAAAGCTTGCCAAATGGTTGTGGCATTAAAGCCTTTGGCTAAATAGGACTGGATTAACTCTTGATTCGCCAAAAATTCCACATAACTCTGGCAATTCGACTGTTTTGCACGGGAAATTAGGAGATTTTCCAAGGCATCAATTTTTGTTTTGTCAGGCATTTTTTATAACCAACAGTAAAAAACGTAGCAGTCCGTAGCAAAAAGAAGCAAATCATAGTAATCATGAAAATATAATAGATTTTTGTAAATTAACATATCATATTGTTATTGCTATGTAAATAGACATATATATTGACTTTTGTATTATTTGTGATAGATTATCTGCCAAAGAACAACAAAAATCGTGGGCAGGATAGGTGAAGTAGGCCCACCGCTTCGCGGCGAGCCCACTTCACTTTTCTTATTCGCGCCGAGGGCGCTCAACGAAAATCCTGATATTTAGGATTTCATCCATTCTTGGCGAGGTGATGCATGAAAACTGCAGCCAGAACCCCTGAAAATAGCGGCACCCGCAAACAGACTTTGCCGATTAAAGTCTTCTGCAATCCGGTCGAACGGCAAGCAATCATCGATAAAGCCGGACAGTGCGGCTTATCCGTTTCCAATTTTTTACGGACTGTTGGCTTGGGACTGGGCGTTGTCAGTGTGATTGACCATCACAAGGTCGATGAACTGGTTCGGATCAATGGCGACCTAGGACGGCTGGGAGGTTTGCTGAAGATGTGGCTGAATTCGGATGAGAAATGGATTGCTGCCCATCAGTGCATCGAAAAAGATCACATTTTGGCGGCGCTCGCAGAAATCAAAAACAACCAGGCGAATATCAAAGCCATTATCAAGCAGGTGGTGAAGGCATGATTGCCAAAGCCATTCCGATGAAACATGCGGAAAAAAGCCATTTCGCCTGTTTGGTCGGCTATATCACTGACGAACAGGATACCCCATTTCGCTTGGGACAAGTCGATGTCGCTAACTGTTACAGTGACGAACTTGATGATGTTGTTCTCGAAGTCTTGAACACACAACTACAAAACCGGCGGGCAGTCTCCGATAAAACCTATCATTTGATTATTTCGTTTAAAGCCGGGGAAGAACCCTGCGCGGATACCTTGAAGGCGATACAAGAAGAAATCTGCACTGGCTTAGGCTTTAAAGACCACCAGCGCGTCGGTGCTGTCCACTGCGATACCGACAACCTGCATATCCATATTGCTATTAACAAGGTCCATCCGGTCAAGCACACTATCCATAATCCTTTCCAGGACTATAAGACCTTGGCAAAGCTATGCGCCAAACTGGAACAACAATACGGTTTGGAAGTTGACAACCACAGCACCCAGCGCAACCATACGGCAGGCAAAGCACGGGACATGGAAGCCCATGCTGGTATCGAAAGCCTGATTAGCTGGATACAAGAAAATGCCTTGGAGCAAATCAAACAAGCCAAGAATTGGGAGGAATTCCATAGAGTCCTATATGAAAACGGCCTTCGCATCAAGCCAAGGGGCAATGGCCTTACAATCAGCACCTTGGATGGTGATGTAGGTGTCAAAGCCAGCTCGGTTGCAAGAGAACTGGCCAAAGGCAAATTGGAACAACGCTTTGGTGAATTCCAACTTACACATGAAGAAAGCCTTGCCAATTTAGAAGTTAAACAGCGTTATCAGCGCAAACCGATCAACAGGCAAATTAATCAGGAAAAGGCACAAGAACGAAAGGTTGAGCTGAACAACACTTTCTATGCAACGGTTAATAATGCCAATGCTTTATATCGCCTATATCAGCAACAAATGGCGGATAAAACCGATTACCGTACTCAAGCTTTAGCAGCCGCCAATCGGCAACATCAAACCGACATACAACACGCCAAAGACAAAGCCGCTGACAAACGCCGATGGATCAAGGCGCTCATAAGGCCGGGTTTGAACAAAAGACTATTGCTTAACCTTATCGGCAAAGGCTTACAAAACGATATAAAACAGATCAATTTCCGCTATAAAGAGCAAAGACAACGACTGTTCAACCAACACCGCCGCTTGGCTTGGCTCGATTGGCTGCAAAGGCAAGCACGTCAAGGCAACAATGAAGCCTTGCAACTTCTCAGGCAACGCCATCTTAACGCCGACCGGAAAGGCAATTTCTTGTTTGGAAAAATGAGTCATGTCAAAGCTTACGAACCTGATCAGCCCAAAACCAAAGTCACAAAAAAGGGCTCGGTATTTTATATGCACAAAAAGGCTGTTATCAAAGACGACGGCATTCGTTTCCATGTTGCTGTTGACGCGAATCTGGAGGTAATAAAAACTGCGCTGATTCATGCCAAACAACGGCACGGTTACCAACTCTCCGTGCACGGCTCCGCGTTGTTCCAGGAAAATGTGGTGAGGGCTTCCGTCCAAGCTGGCTTGAACATCAGCTTCGACCAAGACCATTTGGAACGGCGGCGAGTGCAATTAAGCGCCGAGATGCACATGTTCAGTGCTGGTGCGGTTCAACAACTGACGTCAAAACAAAAGATGAGCTGGAGGCGATGATGAAAATGATGTCTTTGGTGAGGACTATTTGCCTGATGCCGATGTTCCTTATTTATGTGGCGTGGATGTTATGCCGATTGATGCTTAAGGCAATATTTCTGTTCTTGGCGGCATGGCTTATCCATACCCTGTTCGGCAAGATTGGGAATTTTTTACTGGCATTGCCAATCATTTATTTATTTTCCTTTCTTTTGCCGAATCCCAAAATCAAGGATATTGGCAAGGTACTTATTTTCAAAACTAAAGGCCAGAAAAATGACCCTCACGCAATAAAGGCCGAGGTCGTGGACTTTAAGTCCTTTCAGCGCGGTGCAAAGCCATGAAAGACAAATTCAATAATTCGATTGGGCCATTAGCACATAAAACTGGCAACGATTCTCCTAAAGGCTTACGGGCAATGCTTGCCATCTTGAGCTTGATTCTGGGTTTGCAAACCGCTACGCAATATTTTGCCCTTGAATTCCAGTACCACCGATTGTTGGGTTTTAATATCAGTCACATTTATCCGCCTTGGGCAATTATTGGCTGGGCTTTCACTTGGGGCGATAGCTACTCGATCCACCTGAAGATGGCGGGCAATTACGGAATTATTGTTACGGGTATCGGTTTGCTGATGCAAACGGTTGTCATCATGGTATTGGACAATTCGTCCAAAGCCAGTCTCTACATGCATGGTTCGGCACGGTGGGCTAACTTGAAGGATATTCGCTTGTCCGGGCTGTTGCCGCGTTCTAAAAGTTTACTCGAATGGTTGATGGGTAGTAAACAAAAACCGGTTAACGGAGTTTTTGTCGGGGCATGGCAGGACAAACGGGGGAAAACGCATTATTTAAGGCATGGTACTGGCGAACATGTACTCTGCATAGCCCCGACTGGTTCAGGCAAAGGGGTAGGCTTGGTGATCCCCACCTTGTTAACGTGGTCGCAAAGTGCGGTCATTACGGATCTAAAGGGCGAACTCTGGGGGGCAACCGCCGGATGGCGAATACAACGAGCGGAAAATAAAGTGTTGCGTTTTGAACCGGCTGCCCGAGATTCAGTTCGTTGGAATCCCCTTGATGAAATCCGCTTGGGGACACAATTTGAAGTCGGCGATGTGCAAAACTTGGTCAATCTGATTGTCGATCCCGATGGACGAGGATTGGACACTCATTGGCAAAAGACTTCCCATGCATTGCTGGTTGGAGTCATCATTCATGCTTTGTTCCTTGCCAGGAAAACCGAAGAAAAAGCCACCTTACAACACGTTGACCGGATGTTATCCGATCCCCAAAAGTCCTTATCCGACCTGTGGCAAGAGATGCGTTTTAACTTGCATCGCAACGGTAGCCAACACGAATTAGTGTCATCCGCCGCGATGGATATGATTAGCCGGCCCTTGGAAGAAGCAGGATCGGTTCTATCAACTGCCAAATCCTATTTATCGCTCTACCGTGACCCGGTAGTGGCTGAAAACATAAGTTGTTCTGATTTTAGAATCTGCGATTTGATGAACCATGATGCCCCGGTTAGCCTTTATATTGTCACCCATCCAAACGATAAAACCCGGCTACGTCCCTTAGTCCGTATCCTGATCAATATGGTCATTCGCTTATCGGCTCAAGGGTTGACGATTAGGGATGGGATACCCAAAGCTTCTTATAAGCATCGTTTGTTGTTAATGCTCGATGAATTTCCGGCCTTGGGAAAGTTGGACATCTTGCAGGAATCTTTAGCCTTTTTACGGGGCTACGGCATCAAGTGTTATTTGATCTGCCAGGATATTACCCAACTTAAAAGTCGCGAATACGGTTATGGTCCTGATGAGTCTATTAGCTCTAATTGCGCCGTCGTCAATGCCTTTGCGCCCAATCGCATAGAAACCGCCGAACACTTGTCCAAGCTGACCGGGCAAACCACCATCGTTAAAGAACAAATAACCACGAGTGGCCACCGTGCCAGTATGTTGTTGGGCAATGTCTCACGCACCACCCATGAAGTGCAACGGCCATTATTGACTCCCGATGAATGTATGCGGATGAAAGGCCCGGTTAAGGATGATCACGGCATGATTGAAAAATCGGGTGATATGTTGGTGTTTATGGCGGGTTACCCGGCTATTTATGGTGTTCAGCCTCTCTATTTTAAAGATCCTGCATTAATGGCACGATCACGAATACCGCCACCAGATAAAAGCGACACTTTAACATCTCGAGTTAAATTCGGTACATCCAGCCGATTCGATGCTAAGCCTTTAACAAAACATGTGGATGGCGTATCTGGCCGAATTGATACTGACCATGAAAATTCCATTAATAGAGGAGTGAAAACCCATGTGCGTTCAACGGGAAGATAAATTTAACCCTCCGTTCACGTCTCCGCATTCCCCATCGCGGTATCAACGGACACTTAAGTGGCTAACCGTAGCGATGTTGTTAATTTCCTCATGTCTGTCCATTATTGACCGGTTGGGGTTACGGTTCAATACTACACGCAGCGTTGATCCGGGCTTTTATTGGGTAGTCGAAAAAAAACCGGAAAAAGGGGATTTTGTGTCGTTTTGTTCGGCACAAGATTCTCTGACGCAGATGGCGTACGCGAGGGGCTATATTGGTTTTGGCAATTGTCCAGGACACACTGAGCGGCTATTGAAAATAGTCTATGGCATGGAGGGCGATACCATCGAATTAACCAAAACCGGTGTTGTGGTCAATGGGGCTTTGTTGGCATACAGTGCCGCCTTAACCCAAGACGGCTTAGAAAGGCCGTTAGCGCCTTTTCACAAAAAGCGGTTGGTTTTGCAGCCAAATGAACTTTGGGTCATGACGAACCGTAACCCCTTATCGTTCGATAGCCGATATTTCGGCCCAATTCGATTAACCCAAATCAGTGATGTGGTTAAACCCTTATGGACTTGGCGATAAGTCGATTGCACTCGTTAAGCTACATAAATCTGAATACGGAGATAGTTATGAAACAAACAGTAACTCAAGATACTTCGGAAAATAAATCTGATACCGATGACGTATTAAAGGACAAATTGACTGATGCCATGACACCGAGTTTTGCGCCGGAATTTGACCCGGATGAGGCTGAACGGGCGGGAGCTTTTGAAGAAGATGCCTTAAGCGAAGCTGATGCCTTGGACAGTTGGATTGATTCTGATCATGAAGGTTAGCTGTCATGGCGAAAACACCGAATCCAGATCAAATTGATTTAATTGGTGGCATAAAGGCGTTTCTCTCCAACGGTTGGAAAATCTCCACCGTAAAGGTCAACCATGAAAACCGCATCGAAATTAAAGGCCGAACCTACGTGACCGGAGCCGAAAAATGGGTACTAAAAGACCAATGTGCGTCCATTGAATGGATCAATTGGCAAGAAAGGGTATTTATACCCACCAGCGGTAAAGGCTTGGAGGCGTTCGAGCGCATCACACAATCCAACCCCGTCGTCGATTTGATAGAAAAGCATCGCAATCAAGAAGCCATTGCGGTTGATCAAGATTACGGCATCCCAAAACCAACAAATACCGTAACCACAAATTCTCAATCCAGCGGCAATTCAGCCGCCGGAATCGTAAGCATTTTCAAATCATACCGTGATAACCCACAGGAGGTTATGCCAATGAATGAAAAGAAACCATTCCATGAAACCGTCGCCGAAAATTTAATCAAGCAACTTGAACAAGGCACAGCACCATGGCAACTGCCTTGGGAAGCTGGAGAATCCGGTTCATTTGTGCCGTTTAACCCACTAACCGGCAATCGCTATAGAGGCATCAATGCCTTACAACTGATGTCTCAAGAGCGTGATGATCAGCGGTGGATGACCTACAAGCAAGCGAGTGAACTGGGCGGGCAAGTTCGCAGAGGCGAAAAAGGGACGAGTATTCAATATTGGAGATTTACCGAAGAACACACGAAGCTGGACGAACAAGGAAAACCTGTATTAGACGACGAAGGGAATCCGATAAAGAATACGGTCAAACTAGAAAGGCCGCGCGTGTTTTACGCGACCGTATTCAATGCCGAACAAATAGACAGTTTGCCACCATTGCAGAAAAAGGAGCAAAACTGGGACGCTATCGAACGGGCGGAAACTATCCTGGCGGCATCCGGCGCAAAAATAAATCATCATGCCGTTGGCAGAGCATTTTACCGGCCATCATCCGACAGTATTTTTTTACCGGAAAAAGGTCTGTTCACAAGTGCGGATAAATATTACGCCACGGCTCTTCATGAACTTGGCCATTGGACAGGCCACGAATCACGGCTTAACCGTGATTTAGCACACCCGTTTGGCAGCGAAGGTTATTCCAAAGAAGAACTACGCGCCGAAATCGCCAGTATGTTGTTAGGCGATACGCTTGGTATCGGCCATGATCCCGGTCAACATGCTGCTTATGTCGGGTCATGGATAAAGTCGCTTCGGGACGATCCGCTGGAAATTTTTCGGGCGGCGGCTGACGCTGAGCGGATTCAGACGTATGTGTTAGGTCTTGAGAAAAAACAAGAACAAGAGCTAGCAACTAACCAAGAGCAAAATCAACAACAAAAAGAGATAGAAGCTAAGCGTTCACAGGCTACAGAATCAATCTTTACGACCTTACCCAAAGACTTGTCATTATTATCAAATGCCACCGCAGCCGAATATGAAGAAGCCGTTAGGAAAGCAACATTAGAACATAAAACCTATCTCCAAGTCCCTTATCAAGAAAGAAACCAAGCCAAAGCATTAGGGGCAAAATGGGATCGCGCAGTTCAGTCCTGGTATGTCCCTGCTGATGTCGAATTAAGCCTGTTTAGTCAATGGCATCAGACCAATGAGGTAGCCAAAACAGAACGCCAATACCTTGCTGTCCCTTACACAGATCGGAACTTTGCTAAAGAAGCTGGAGCACTATGGGATAAAACAGCCAAATCCTGGTATGTTGGCGAACATGCCGATATGAGCATTCTAAAGCAGTGGTTGCCGGAGAATGTAAAAGACCAGCAATCGCCCGCCATGACACCGCAGCAAGAATTTATAGACGCATTAGTTTCATTGGGTTGCCTAATAACGGGTGAACATCCTATTATGGACGGTCAAACCCACAGGATTGCAACCGATGGCGATAAACCAGGTGAGAAGGCGGGATTCTATGTTGCCTATCTCGATGGACATCCTGCAGGGTACATCCAAAACAATAGGACTGGCGAGGAGTTGAAATGGAAGTCTAAAGGCTATTCGTTAAGCGAATCAGAAAAAGAACAATTGAAAGCCATTAACGCTGATAAGTTACAAAAGCGCGAAGCTGCGCAAAAAGCCAAACAAGATGCGGTTGCCCACGCTGTTCGTAGGTTGTTGGAAGTTGCGCCACTTGCATCTGCTGATCATCCTTATTTAAAACTGAAGCAAGCCAGAACGGGCAATTTGCGGGTTGTGCCGGACTCTAATATTGAATTGCCGATAGATATTAATATCATTATTGGCAGAAACAAAAAAGATTCCCAGAAATTGCGTAAAGCCTACCCTGATAAACTGGTTTTTACCGCCGGGGATTTGTTGTTGCCAGCATTTGAGATTAACGGTGAAATCCGCTCTGTTCAAGCCATACAAAGCAATGGCACAAAGCGGTTTGCAGCAGGCGGTGCAAAACAGGACACACTTCAAGTCGCTGGTGGACAAGGGCTTGATGCACTGACGCGATCTCCGGCAATAATTATCGGCGAAGGCTATGCAACAGCAGACACTTTATCACAAGCACTTGGCTTTCCAACTGTTGCCGCCTTTGATTCCGGCAATCTTCCGGCGGTTGCAAGATTATTACGCGAAAAATTCCCAAACAAGCCAATTATTATTGCTGGCGATAACGATCTACATTTGGAGTTGACGGAAGACCGTAATCCTGGGAAAGAAAAAGCTCTGGCAGCGGCAACTTTGGTCAATGGCAAAGCTATTTTTCCAATTTTCGCACCAGGCGAACAGACCTATCCAGCAAACTTAAAACCTTTCACCTCAGAAAAAGCACGAAAAGATGAGTTGTCTGATGACCAGAAAGCAGCGATAGCGAAAATGAAGAGTTTTACCGATTTCAATGATCTCGCAACCAAAAGCGCTTATGGTATGACTGGTGTGGAACGGCAAATGATCAATTTTGTTAACCGCATCATTGAACATAACCTTGAGCACAAAGAAATTAAGCAGCAACAAGTGTATGACGATAAGATTGGCCAACAAAAAGTGCAACGAAAAGCAATGAGGATATGAGAAATCGATACCCCTAATCAGCGAGAACATTTTCAATTTCGTTGATAGCAATGGTATGGAGTGTGATCATTTACGAAAAAAGATGAGTTAGTCTTCCGTTTGTTCAGCCATAGCCTTTATTGTTGGGTTTCTGAGAATAGCTTATGATTGACGTTTGATGCCCGGTTGCGGGGAGGAAGTTTGCGGCGAAAGATCGCGCTAACCTGCGACGACAACCCAGGATTTCCAGTCGATACCATGAATATGAATCTCAGTCTTTACGAAACTCGCGTGATAGGTTGCTTGATCGAAAAAGCTATCACAACGCCTGACCAATACCCCCTTTCACTGAACGCGCTGGTAAACGCATGCAATCAGAAAAGTAATCGAGAGCCAGTTTTGGAATTGAAAGAGAACACAGTACAAGATATAGTCGACGTACTGATTAAAAAATCTCTGGTTAGCCGGGTCGATGGCAGTCGCGTCACAAAATACCAACATCGCTTCTGTAACACCGAATTTGGAGTTCTGCAGCTGTCAGAAAGAGCCACAGGCATTATTTGCGAGTTGTTCCTTCGAGGCCCGCAAACGCCTGGGGAATTGCGAAATCGCACTGAACGATTGTGCAAATTCAACGATGTGAACGAAGTCGAAGCCGAGCTTGCAGGCCTGATGGCTCGGGAAGAGCCGTTTGTAGTCAAGCTTCCCCGCGAGCCCGGAAAACGCGAATCACGTTATGCGCATCTATTCAGCGGTTTACTCCAGTCGTCTAATTTGACGACAAAGGAAAGTGACGAGATCGAAACCGAAGTCACGGACCGGGAAAGAATCGGCGTTCTGGAAAAGCAAGTCTACGAGCTGCAACTGAGTCTTGATGAACTTAGGCAGAAATACGAACATCTGTCTGAATAAAATATCGAATAAGCTGTAACCAATGTTCCAGTCATTGAGGGGGTTAATCGTAGTAATTGGCTTTTTTTTCTTTGTGGATTTTATATGGGCCTCCGTTTCGCTTCATGCCTGGATTTTCCTATGTTCTGTTGTAGCGGTATTTTATATCCTCGGCTACTTAAAAAAACTCAAAACTAAACCCAAGCAGTAACCCCGAATAACAACTTTATGCAAGCGCTTAATTGTCGATAAACGCCATGGCTTCTCCCCACCATGGACTCATGGGCTCTAAAGGTAAGCTGTTATGACCAGCGTGCTCAAAACGCCAGAGCTTTTTGGAGCCTGATAACGCATCGAATAAGGCCAGCGTGCGCCGGTTTGGGATAATTTCATCCTTTTCGGCCAATATTACCGCTATGGAGCCCTGATAATTTCGTAGCCTGGAAATATTGTCATAGTTATCCAGTAGCAACCAACGAGCCAGGAAATACCAGTAATGAAGTTGAGCAATTTCAGTCATGGAATCGAACGGTGTAATTAACAGCAACCCTTTCACAGGAACCTGATTTGAAGCTACGATGCCAGCCACAACCCCATTACCCAGCGATTCGCCGCAGAGAAACAAAGGCTCCTTAAATTCGTCCCAGGCCTTTCTGGCTGTGACAATACCATCTTCGATCAGCCTTTTTTCAGAAGGTGAGCCACTGCGTGTACCATAGCCTGGATATTCGGCGAGAATCACTCGATACCCTAAGCGCTGCAAGGCTTCGATATAATAGGTCCGATGTAACGCAGCACCTGCATTACCATGAAATACCAGCACCGTTCCTTTTACTTCATCCGGCGGACTGTTACTCATCAGGCCACGCAAGTCATCTAAGGATGGCCAGGGTTTTAGGTTTAGCTCTGTCATCTGAAGCAATTGCTGTTTCTGGCTAAACTGAGCCGGAAAATAGATCAATTTTCGCTGAAACAAAAAGACCGTCAGCAGGATCAGGAAATAGATCATTAGATAGGTCATTATACGTGGATCCTTCATGGTAAATTGCCGGTAGGGGTGCTAATCAGTCGTAAAAGCGCTCAGAAATATAAAAGAACTGATAAAGCATCGATAACAGCACTAAAAACTGACTTTTTGACTCATATGCAATTCAATGATCAGTTCCTGCCAGTCAGTCCTTGTTCGGTAAGATCGCCATGAGAGAAGTATGCGGTAAAGTGATCTTTGACTTTTTCAACATGTGATCCCTCCCAATAAATCTGTTTACAATCGCTGCAACGATAAAAGTTTTCATAATACAGTTTGGTTTTAGGTTGTAAAAGATGCGCTACTCCCTTTTTTTCGACAGCACCAATCAAGCCGTTACAGCGACTGCAGCGTGAAAACGGTTTGAGCACATGGGCAAGATCAAAACGTTTGATAACCTCCGCAAATTGTTGTTTTGGCAGGACCGAGCGCACCCAATAACCGTGAGTAACTTTTTTGGCGTAAAGCAGACGTCGATCACGAGTCAGGATAATGCGTTTTTGATCCGTGGCCAGTTCGACAATGTCTTTATCGCTCAGGTTATTGGCTAATAAAGTATCGAATCCGAACAAGCGTAATATCCAGTCCTTCGAACACCGGATAAACCGACACGTGATCGGTGTTTTGCAATTGATAATTAAAACCAACGGATTCTCCGTTGACAATAATCAAATCCACTTCAGTATGTGGGACACCAAAAACCTCAATGGGATCTTTAATGCCTGGCGTTCCATTAAAGCCATAAGATACCGTTTGCTTGCGCTGAGCTGATGGTAAAAAATCGTTCAGCTCTTCATAAAACCGGAATTCTGCATATTTTTCATAAGCGCGAGCGGGATCTTTCATGGACTGACTCTTTTTGAGGTTCTAAAATCATTTAGTCGCAACGCAGGACAGACCAACCCGTCGTGAGGTTGTGATAAGTCACTCTGTTCACAATACCTGTCAATGTTTCGGTAAGGGTGTTCATCTCCAACCTGCTAAAGCGCATTGATCATGCTCAACGGGCATTTTACAACGGGTTAAGTAGATCATCATGGCGTCTTGAAGTTTTCACCAGAAAAATCGATTATTTTAATCATGTTCCGAACAGTTTCAATGTAACCTGCTAAAATAATTATACTTTTTGTTAAGGGAGTGAAGCCGTGGTTAAATCCGAATTGCTGTATGCGATCAATGAGAAATTTCCTGACCTTTTGCTCGGTGATGTGGAATTGGCGTTAAATTGCATTCTGAATCAAATGATCAATACTTTAGGTCAAGGTGAACGTATTGAAATTAGAGGGTTTGGGCGATTTGAGCTGCGTCATCGACCTTCACGATTGGCACGGAATCCGAAAACGGGTGAAACGGTCAGTTTAACGGCTAAGGTCGGTATTCACTTCAAACCGGGCAAGGAAATGAGGGAACGAGTGGATGCTTCGCGTAGCCGAAGTAGGATCACTGATTAAGGCTTAGCTATATTCAGCTACTCAATTACGGATATGCACTTTTAAACACGCCCCGATGTAAAAAGCTTACACTGCCTGCTCTTTTGTCCAATGACGCTTGTATCGGATAACCACTTTTGATTTTTCTTTAGCAGGTTGGACTATTTTTTTGGGGATGACTTGAAGTTGTGCTTGAAAGTAAGCACTGTAATTGCTGTAAGGGGGCATGCGTCTCTTTTTATTGTATATGGGAAGTATTAGGAAAAGCTAGTAAATTTGAAGATTACAAACTGAATAACAGAACGTGGAACTAGAGAAGAAACATCGAGTTGGAATACAAAGTGAAATCATATTTTTCTAGCTATTTCGATTATAGGTCAATTACGAGGCTTGTCAACCTGATGAAAATTGGACCGAATTGCCTCAGATAGAAAGGCAGAAAGTCATTCTGACTGTGCTCCATTGCAGACGATCACCTAAATAAAATCTGATCGCCCGGATTCGACCCACAGGAGACCGTCGGAGCCGTGTTCAGTTGTTACAGAAAGCAGGCATTCGCTGATTTAGAGTAAGAACATCGCGCCATTAACGAATCAATTTAACCTGACCCCATCGATATCGTTGATGCGTGGGCATGAAAAGCATGTGCCCAACCTACCGGGCTACTTGCTTTGAATCTAATAATTAAGTTGAAACTTCAGCATCCCGCTGTTCGTATGAGCATTTCCCCATGTGCCTGTGAGTCCTATGTCGAGATACAAACTGCTAGGGTCTCTTTTCATCAACGGAATAGAAAGGCTTGGAATAATCGGCTGAGAAGAGAGGGTGTTTAGTTTTGGAGCAACTTGTGGAATTGCTACAGCAAACCCTAACGCTATTAACTCTGGATGATTTGATAGAATCTCTTCCACCTTTCCAATCCATGCATTCGGGATCATACTCTTATGAAGCACACCATGAATCTGATCGGCGACTATTGATCCAATTTCGGGCCCAAATGCAGCGGATACCTTATTAAGCGGAACTGATCCTTTTGGATAGTCCCATTTATCGCATAATAAATTTGTATTTACTTGGAGATAATCAAGATAGATGTCTCCCCTACCCCCTGATGATAGAATGGATTCAAAGCTCTGATATGGATCGGAAATAGCCATTAACTTATTGCTCACACTCGGGTCTGGGAAATGCCAGTTTCTTGTACAAGATAAATTCTGGCCGGATGAGCTTACGTTATTCGGCAATGCATACAAAATTGACGAAATATTTAGAGCAGCCATCGTGCCCGTAATATCAACGTTTCCACTCGGATCAATCAGGTTTACAGGATTTGCAGAAGCATATAAATATTTATTTTGAGAGATGGGCTCCAAGTTATTACCAAAATAGCTATCTTGGGTTAGAAATCGCCCCTTATCTGGATTAAGGTACCTAGCGCGCAGATAATAGTACTTTGCGGCCGAATTAAGTTCTTCTCCCGCAAATAAATACCTATTGTCTGTTGCGCCAGACACAAAAACTACACCACCAAATGAGTCATAATCATAATTATCAGATATCGTACCGTGGCTTGAAATTAAGCTGCGAGAAGAATTGATTCCATCATACCCATAGAAACTCGTCTGCCAGTTAGCTCCTGATTTCAAACTTTGGCTAATCAAATCCAAGCCATAGGTATATCTTCTGGCTACTGAACCATTCTGAATTTCTTCCAACACCTGGGCGTAACCGGTTGGATTCAGCGTATCTACCAAATATTCAGTGGTTACACCAGCAACTGTCTCTGATACCCGGTTGCCGTCACCGTCGTAGACAATTTGCACCTGGCTACCATTTTGGTTGGTCAGATGATTTTCAAAATCAAAGGTATAGGTCTTTCCACTAGTGCCAATCGTATTACCGTTAGCGTCATAGGTGTCAGTGTTCAGGCGATCATTGGCATCGTAAGTAAAAGTCTGGTTAGTGATACCGGGCAGCGTTGAGGTGCGGGTCAAACGATTGCCTACCGGGTCATAGACATAATCCACCTGGCCGTTGATGGCATTAGGATCGGCGCTAACGGTTTCTCGGGTCAGAAGGTATAAACTGTCATAAGTATAATTGACCGTTCGGCCTCCTAGTTCCGCCACCGACAAACGGTTTCCGGTAGCCCCCAAGGTATAGGTGTAGCTTGCCAATGGCGTTCCGGACTTATCCAATGTCATCTGGGTCAAACGGTTCAAACTGCTGTAGATATAGCTGGTTGCTACGCCATTGGGATAGCTGTAGCCGGCCAGATTGCCAACGCCGTCATAATTGTAAGTAGTTGTTCCCGGCACAAGATTATTGTCGGTAACGCTAGCCAGACGGTTGAGCCCGTCATAAGCATAATCAATCGATACTCCATTAACATGAGATGACTGTATTGATGCCAGATTGCCGGCCAGATCATAGGAGTAACTCAGGGAACCCTGAGGACTCGCCTTCTCGATCAAGCGACCAAGATTATTGTAGGTGTAAGTTGTTAAACCGCTGGCATCCTGCATGGAGGCACGCTGGCCGTTATCAGTGTAGGTATAAATTACTGGTAACTGATTCAAACTGACATCCGGCGTTTTGGTGATCAATCGACCCAGATTATCGTAGGCAAAGGTTATGGTTTTGCCATTGAAGTCCGTTTTGGTCGCCAGGTTGCCGGCGCCATCGTAGGTCATCGTCTCGGTTTGACCGGCTGGCAAGGTGCGGCTAATACGCTGCCCTCGATTGCTATAGGCAAAGGTGGTCGTATGGTTATTGGCATCGGTCTGGCTGATTTGTTGACCCAAATCATCATAACCATAGCGAGTAATTTGATTCAGTGCATCGGTGACCTGGATCAAATGGCCCAGGGCATCATAACCAAACTGCGTCACCTTACCGGCCTGATCGGTTTTAGACAGCGTGCGACCGGCGGCGTCGTAGGCAATTTGATCGGTGCTGGCATCCGGATACGTTACTTTGGTGCGGCGACCACCGGCATCATAACTAAAGTCTGTGATATTGCCGTTGGCATCAGTGATCTGAGTTTGCTTACCGGCATTATCATAAGTAAAACAGGTGACACCGGTTGTTCCGCATGCCGGTGCAGGCAGGGTATTACTGGCGTCAACCACTTTGATACGCCGCCCAGCCGCATCATATACAGACCGAGTCACATGACCCAACGCGTCGGTGTTGGTGATCTGTTGACCGGCAAGATCGTAGCCGATCAGTGTAAATGTTAAGTCAGCATAGGTCGTTTTAGTCTGGCGACCGAGCGCATCAAAAGTGGAACCCGTCACATGACCCGCTTTATCGGTACTACTGATTTTGCGGCCTTCCAAATCGTAAGTGGACGTTTCAAATGATCCATCCGGGTAGGTGGTTTTAATTAACCGGCCTAGATCGTCGTAGACGTAGCTGGTCATGTGACCTAACGCATCAGTGGTTTGCGATTGCTTGCCGATGGCGTTATAGACCGTTTGATCGATGGAGCCATCCGGATTCGTAGTCTTGATTAACCGGTTTGCGGCATCATAGGCAAAGCGTGTGACCAGGGATTCGATCGCCCCGTTGGACAATGTCCGGGTACGAGTCTCGGTCAGCCGGTTGCCGTTGGCATCAAAGGTGGCCGTCATAACATGGCCCAACGCGTCAGTTTGCTGGGTCATATTCCCGGCGACATCATACTGGAAGCGTGTGATGTTACCGAGCGCGTCGGTTTGGGTTGCCAAACGCCCTGAGGCATCATAGGTCTGGCTGGTCACATGAGCCAGTGGGTCACGAACGGACAGTAGATTACCTTTAGCATCATAGCTATTGGTTGTAACTTGGCCCAAGGGATTAGTAACGGTTAACGGATGATTGCTGGCATCATAAGTGTAGGTTGTCACATGGCCCAACGCATCAACATCAGTTAGTTTGTTGTTGCGAGTGTCATACGTTGATGTACGTGTTCGGCCCAGCGGATCGGTTTCGGTTAGGGTGTTGCCGTTAGCGTCATAGGTTCGTGTGGTTACGCCGCCCAATGCGTCAGTTGATTTAACCACGTTGCCGTCGGCATCGTATTCATGCACGGTGATGTTACCCAAGCGATCTTTGATGATTTCCTGCTGGGCATTGAGATTATGCGTGTAGTCAACGATATTGCCGGCGCTGTCGATGGTTTGAATCAGGCGACCACTGTCGTCATAGACATTGCGCAACGGCGTGATGCCGCGTGGATCAATTATGCTGACCAATCCATGATTGGCGTTGTAGCCATAGCGAGTGACATTGCCCAGCGCATCGGTGTAGGTCGCCAGATTGCCCTGGCCATCGTAACTATAGAAATACTTGTTGCCATTAGGGTCGGTAATCTGGGTGATACGACCTTGGGCATCACGCAGGAAAGCCACCCCTTTACCCGAGCTATGCACCAAACCGTTGGGGCCAATAGTTAAGGTGTTGCCATTGGGTTCAGCCACGCTCACCAAAGTGCCGGACTGGAATGTAAATACTCGACCTTCTGCGGTGGTGTATTGGAAGAGTTGGGGTTTGTCGAAGGCCACGAGCGTTCTACTGTCGCGTAACTCAACGATGCCGGGTTGCGATCCAGAGACAAACAAAGGAGGCTGATCAGAAACCAGTGTGCCCGTAGTCCCTGCCCTCGGTACATACTCGATACCATCTAAAATGGTGAAAGAACTAAAGACAGAACTCGCAGGAATTGGCTGCATATCGAACTCTTCCACATGGCCATCCGGCATGTTGATGCTGACCTTATGGGCACGGTTTTGGGCGAGGGTAAATGTCGGGAAAAATCCACCGCTGCTGCCGACCTGCCAGCCTTTTCCTTGATTGCTTTGCGCGCGCAGACGAATGGTTTGCAGATCGAGACTCCAGCCAAAACCGAAATCACCGCTGGTTTTATTGCGAGTGTCGTAAGCGCGGGTAATCGTCAGCGGTATGCCGGACACCGGGATGTTCAAGTCCTGAAAGCCGACGCTGAAATTTCCGACCTTTTGTTCGCGAGCGACCTGAACATCGATGCTGGTCTGGCTGCTGTTGCCACCCTGGTCGTATACGGTCAGGCGCAGTGTGTAAATGTCATTTTGCAGCAGCGTCGGGTCAAAACTGCCCAATGTGCCATTGGTTACCGATGTGCTACTCATCGCCAGTGTGGTAAAGTTTGTTTGTCCAGACGGTGCGTAATCAAGCACATAGTTTACAAGGTTGGCATCCGACGCTGTGCCGGTCACAGAAGTAATAGTGGTTACGGTAGTGCCATCAGTCGGTGCCGTAAGGGTGGCAGTGGGTGCCATGGTATCCGTGGGCAACTGCGCGGCCACCGTCACCACCGTCGAAGTGCTGATCGCACCTTGGTTTGCCGTGATGGTTGCCGTACCTGCCGCCAGACCATTGACGACCCCAGCATTGTTGACACTCGCTACACCGGTGTTGCTACTGATCCAGGTGACCTGAGTACTCATATCCTGACCAGTTCCATCGGTATTGGTGCCTAGAGCTGTGAGAGCTTGCGTGTTACCAGCCAGTATAATTGGGGATGCAGGGGTAATAGCAAGGCTCGTTAACGGTGCAGTGGCCGGTCCGGTTGAAATCACAATATTGATTGCTGTACCACCCGCGACATTGGCACCCGCCAAAGGTTGCTGACTGATGACTTGGCCGGTAGGAATGGTAGCACTGGAGGAAGTAGTCACTGTACCAAGAGTCAAATTGGCAGCCAGTAAGGCGGTTTGTGCTGCGGACTGGGTCAATCCGGTAACAACGGGTACAGAAATCAGCGCCGGACCGGATGAAACCACAAGGTTGACTCCCGAACCCAGCGCGACCGATACACCGGCTGCGGGGCTTTGGCTCAACACCTGACCGGCGGGAACGGTGTTGCTGGACTGCGTGCTAATGGTTCCCACTGTCAACTGCGCGCTGATGATAGCTGTCTGGGCAACAGATTGAGTGAGGCCAACCAGATTAGGCGTGGCGACCTGGACCGAACCCGAAGAGATTACCAGATTGACTGCGCTGCCACTGTTGACGGACACACCAGACCCGGGCGACTGGCTGATGACGTTGCCTGCAGGGACGGTAGAGCTGGCCTGTTGTGTGATGGTTCCAGCCGACAACCCAGCATTGGTCAGGGCGGTAGTGGCTGCAGCCAGGGTTTGTCCGACCACATTCGGGATGGAAATCAAGCCCGGACCTGAGGAAATCACTAAATTTACAGCACTGTTATTAGCAACTGAAGTGCCTGCAATCGGTGACTGAGTGATGACATTGCCAGAGGCTACCGTGCTGCTGGATTGTTGGGTAATTGTTCCTACTTTTAGGCCGACATTAGTCAAACTGGTAGATGCTGCTGTTTGGGATTGGCCGACGACATTGGGTATAGAAACCAACGCAGGCGGCCCTGAGGAAATCACGAGAACAACGGCACTGTTGGGAGAAACGGCGGTGCCTGCTATAGGTATCTGACTGATAACACTACCAGCGGCTACAGTACTACTAGCCTCTTGATTGACGGCTCCGACTATTAGACCGGCATTGGTAATGTCGGTATTTGCGGTAGTTTGAGCTTTGCCAACGACGTTCGGCACCAAAATTCCACTACCATTTCGACATGCGATCGTTCCTTGAAAGAAGAGGTTGGTCGGTCCTCTCGGGGTTAAACCACCTAATATTCCGGTCCCTGTATTATTTACGATTAATCTCAGATGATTCGAGCCTGCCAATAACGGTGGTGTGAAACTCGCAGGTGCCTTCGTAGAGAAAGTCCAGGGTGTATATGGTCCGCCTTCGGTAAATGCCATTACACCAATTCCTGGCGAATAGATGCCTGTCGAATCGATGTTGACACCATTGACCTGCAAAACCACACGATCATCGGCCCATAGCTGACTTACATCCATTTGTACCTTATCGATGTCAGCGGCGGACAAATTAAATGTATAATCTGCCTGCCAATACCCCGTAAATTGGCCAAGATTCGCAGGGATAAAGCCTCCTGGGGCATATGGCACCAATCCCCCAGTTATTCCACCGGAGGTTGCTGTCCAATTCCCGAGGTTAGCAGAGGTTATGCCTATATCAATTGGCGCTAGGGCGCAAAGCGCAGAACCCGATGAAACCACGAGTGCAACTACACTGCCACTGACTACGGATAAACCTGCAGCGGGACTTTGGCTGATGACATTACCTGCAGGAACGGTGGAGCTGGCTTGTTGAGTAATAGTTCCGACAGTGAACCCTGCACTGGTCATTGTTGTAGTTGCAGAAGCTTGAGATAGGCCGACGACGTTGGGTACCAAAACCCCACTCACATTCCGGCATGATATCGATCCAAGGAAAGCGGCCACCGTCGGTCCTGCTGTAGTAAGACCACCTTGTATCCCAGCCCCAGTATTATTGACTATGAGACGGAGATGATTCGTACCTGAAAGGAATTTCGGTGTGAATACTATTGGGCCGACGTAACCAAGGAATGCAGGACTTGCGATCGCTTCTTTAGTCGCAATATTTGCGCTGAAAGTCCAAGGTTCGAGCGTTCCCCCTTCAGTCAACACCATTGATCCAGTTCCTGGAGAAGATATTCCTGCGCCATAGAGGTTGACGCCGTTAAGCTGCAGCACGGCACGGTCATCGGCTCCAAACCAATCGACCGTCATTTGCACTGCGTTTGCCTCAACAGCCGTCAGGTTGAATTGATAGTCGGCCTGCCAATATCCGCTAAACGGCCCAGTAGGCGAACCGATTGTTACACCGATCGGACTCAAGGGAGTGTAGAAATTCGTTGAATAGACGGCCAATGGCCCTGTGACCCCCCCAGCGGTCACCGTCCAATTTCCAATATTCGAAGGAGTTATGCTTAGATCAATTGGAGATAAGAAGCACTGCGCAGAACCAGACGACACGACCAAATCGACAAGCGTGCCCACAGGAACGGAAGTGCCTGCTACCGGTAACTGACTGATGACATCACCTGCAGGGACGGTGGAGCTGGCCTGTTGAGTGACGGTTCCAAGCGTCAGGCCTCCTCCTGTCAGGGAAGTTGATGCGGCAGCTTGGTTTTGCCCGACAACGTCGGGAACTGTAATCAGCGCAGAACCCGATGAAACCACGAGCGAAACCACACTGCCACTGACTACAGATACGCCTGCGGCGGGACTTTGGCTGATGACATTACCTGCAGGAACGGTGGAGCTGGCTTGTTGAGTGATGGTTCCGACCATCAACCCGGCACTGGTCAAGGCGGTTGTCGCTGCATCTTGAGTCAGCCCTACCACGTTTGGTATGGTGACCTGTGCCGGTCCAGACGAAGCCAGGATCAGATCAACCAGGCTGCCAGAGGCTACTGGCGTTCCTGCGACTGGGTTTTGGCTCTTAACCACACTGGTAGAGTAGGCTGGCACGGGAGAGGCAAGTTCGACAGAACTAAAGTTGCCTTGACCACCGCTCCAGGCACTCCAAATAAGACCACGATTGATAGCGAAGCTTGTGTGCCCGGCATAGTTTTGTATCCGCTCGATTCCATCAACCCACAGATTCGCTAGTTGGGTCGTTGGGTTGTAGACCAACTGGTAGGTGTGGTAGCTACTGCCGGACCCACTTAAGGTAAAGGAAGGGCCTGGCGAACGCACGGACAATCCTGGACCGCCATTGTCAATCGAGGTTGGAAGCACAACCACAGTATCTCCTGCACTATCCAGCCCTAGATCGACTTCAAAACGTCGGGCGGCGGTTTCGTAAGTAGCTCCAGCTATTGTAATGTGATTTATCGTATCGTAAGCCGGCGCTAACCCCTTAGAAACACGCGCGACGAATGTAAGGGCAAATCCCTGGCTGGCAAGGACACTTTGCTGCGTAGGAGACAGCGCACCGGTGACGTAACCCAATTGGGACGCGGTCGTCTGGCCACTGATTGACCATGCGGCGTGGCCCAAATCGTTCGCTAGAGGAGCTGCGTTCGAGGCAGCACAACATTGATCGACAGAAAATCCCCCGAGCGTCGGATCGCTTGTGCCTGAGTAGGTGAGCTTGAACGCCGATCCGTCACTGAATGCCGTCATGACGTCGCCAACAATTAGATTGGACAGGTTGAGTGACTGTGTGGCTTGAACCAAGGTCTGGCCGGTCAGATCGGGCACCGGGATCAGAGGAACTGCCAAACTCACATTAATACTAAAGTTTTGACTATCACTGGCTAATCCATCGCTGACAGTGACGGTGACTGACTGCGTGCCGATTTGTCCGACACTGGGAATCCATGAAATGACGCCGGTAGTGCTATTGATGGTCATGCCGGCTGGGGCCGAAGTCAGGTTATAGTACAACACATCGGCAATATTGAGGTCCGTAGCGCGGACTGTATAATTATAAGTCGTGCCTACAGACGCTGCTGTATTTGGTGTCGATACGATTGTCGGTGGAAAATTGGCTGGGCCGGAAGAAATTACCAGATTTACAGCACTGCCTAAAGCCACTGTAGTACTCGCAACCGGCGATTGACTGATCACATTACCTGTTGCAACAGTGGCACTATTTTGTTGGGTAACGGTTCCAACTGTCAAGTTGGTAGCCGTCAGAAGCGTAGTTGCAGTAGCTTGGGTTTGGCCCACGACATTTGGAACGGTAGTTGTGGTGGGGGCAACGCTTGCCACGGTAATAGTGGCGGTAACAGGCAAACTATCCAGCGTACCGTCATTGACAATCAATTGAGCGACATAATCACCAGCAATTTGCGGCACTAAGGTGCTTTGGGTTGGATCGGTGGTTGTCGTCAACGTGACATTTGAAGTAGTTGGTTGATTCAATATGGACCAATGATAGGTCAGGGTATCATGATCGGCATCGGTAGAAGCGCTGCCATTTAATGTGACGGTATCGCCAGTTTTTGGAGTAGCCGGCGTAAATTCGGGAACTGCTACCGGTCGTGAGTTGAGTGTTGATATTACCACCGTATCGGGCACACTATCGACATGCGTATCGTTGACAATTAACTGAAGAGTGTAGTTGCCGGGATTGTTCACCAAAAAGGACGGTTTATCTGCGCCTAACGAGTATGAAAGTAATGGTGGCGTTGCACCTGGCGCGGTTGATCCAGGATAGGATGAAAAGGACCAGCTGAAGCTTAAAGGATCCAAATCGGCGTCACTGGATGCGCTACCATCCAGTTGCACCGGAATGCCAGTACCAACATAGACGCTTTGATCCGGGCCTGCATTGGCTTTCGGAGCCGAATTGGTTGTACTGAGAGTTACATTCGCTGTGCTACTGGCTTGGCCATCGCTGACGAGAACTTGGGCGATGTAGGTTCCTGCTTTGTCTGCAATAAATGTCGAGGTATAGGCATTAACAGACACTAAAAGATTGCCTGTTTTGCCTGCATTACTACCTGAAGGCGTTGTGGTCAAACTCCAGGTATAAGTTAACGCGTTGCCATCCACATCCGTTGATCCGGAAGCATCCAGGGTGATGGTGTCTCCGACATACACCGGGCTGGGACTCACATTAGCTAAGGCTACGGGCGCTGAATTGCTGGTGGTGATCGTGACACTGGCTGGCGCACTATTCACTTGACCATCATTAACGACCAGTTGCACGACATACGTACCGGGATTACTCACTACAAAGGTAGGACGATCCGGTGAGGCGGGTGCTGTTGTGCTTAAAGTCGGTGCTGTCGATCCCGTTGACTTTCCAGGCCAGTCGGTGAAAGTCCATTGGTACGTTAATTGATCGCCATCCGCATCGGTTGAACCAGTGCCATCGAGTGTGACAGGATTGGAACCGACCACTACGGTTTGAGGGCCTGCAGCATTGGCAACCGGCGCAGAGTTAACCGTGCTGATGGCCACAGTGTCCGGTAAACTATCAACTTTGCCATCATTCACAATGAGTTCGGCGATCCAGGTGCCGCGCGCATCAACATTAAAGCTGGGCGTGGGTGTGGTGGGATTCAATAAACTGGCAAGACTGCCTGCCGGTAACGGCGGCACCAAACGCCAGCGATAGCTTAGTGCATCACCATTCGGATCAATACCCGTTCCATTTAGTTGAACCGTTCCTGTGCGCGGTACGGTTTGATCGGGACCGGCATTGGCCGTCGGTGCACCATTGGTGGCAATTTGCCATTTGAGCCCATCATTGAGTTTTTTGGCCGTCCAGGGTGTTGAACCGCTTTTCCGTATCGTGAAGGTGTCGGTGCTGATCGCTGATTTGCCGCGGGCGATGGGGCCGAAACTGAGCTCGGCGTCGATGGCACTGAAAGATGACTTACAAGCCGCTGTAAGCGTCATGACCAGCGAGGACAGTGCGGTTTTACCTTTGTTGGTTGCCGTGGCCCGATAGGCGAAATCGTAATTTTTGCCACCTGCCGGCGTGACGGAAATCAGTGTGTAATTACTAATGATGATGGGGTTTGAGACGGTACTGCCCGCGAAAGCAAGCCCGGAGGTCCAAAGCCAAATCGACAGTATGGCAATGAACAACCCTAACGAACTATGCGTATTACCAAAAAATGCAGGGATACTGAGGTTTCTGTGATGGTTTTTGACTTCCATGGCCGAGCTCTCGCGTTGAGCGCCAAGGCCGTCATTAATTTAGCTGAGGTCTTTATTTGGACAGAGTCATCTTGGTTAGTCAACCTTGATGGTATGTCGGAAATACCTTTTGCCAAACTGCAAAAAAGCCTAACGCTAGTTTTCAACCTTAACGCAGGTCACACTCGGCAGTCCGGCTTTCCATTGAGGATCCGCGACTTTCTGCCCCTACTTTCCAATAGGTTTAGCTTTTTATTATTTTTATTTAGCCAGTTTTAAGGTTATTAAAAAATATTTTCCTTAAAAATGTCAATATTTATTTTTGGGATATAATTTTTTACGTGCAAACAATTTATTAAGTTGGTACAACCGTTTTTTTCGTTTATAGCACTTAAGAATCATTATCCTGTTGTGAGTTGAGACAATAATTCAATTTTCTTAAAACTTCATCATACAAATGGATGAAAAAACCAATTTTTTTATAAACAATTCATCTGGCTTATTTGACCCAAGATCACACCACAGCGTTAACGTCTATCGAACGCTTTGTTGCAGATTTAGGCCTCGTAAAGGCTTGATGCCCTATTCTGAGGAATAGCGTGTCGATTCCGAAACCGTTTTTAGCTGTCCATGACACAAAATGACGCCACGCTAGCACTGATTGCGGCTATCTACCGCTCTGCTACCGAACCGATGGAGTGGTCTGTTGTTTTGGAAACATTAGCCAAACTCTTTGGCGGCCATGCGGCGTTTACGATGACAGTTGGCGCAGGGGCTCATGAAACGGATCTGACGTGTTTTAATCTACCCAATGAAGCCTTTGTGGCGTATGGCGAGTATTATTATCAGCATGATTTATGGAGTCAAGCCCTGCTCAGTCAGGGATTGAACACGGTGGACCGGGTTTATTCGGTCGATCAATTGGTGGACAAAGCGGTTTTTAAACGCTCGGTTTGGTTTAATGAGTTTCTGCGCCCACTCGACATTGAGCACAGTATGTATACGTCATTATCGGCGGACCCAGCCAGTACGACGATTCTGGCGATTGATCGTCCGTTGGGTTCGGCGCACTTTTCTCAAGCCGACCGGGAATACTTTACCGTTCTGGTCGGTCATATCAGTCGAGCGCAGGCTATCGCTAAACAGTTGCAGTCGTTGAAGGCCGGCATTGACGCGCATGAAACCGCGATTAATCAGCTGAATATCGGTATTATCTCGATCAACCTGAACACTAATGTATTGTATGCCAATGAATTGGCTCTAAACTGGCTCGACAAACATGAGGGCTTGACGATAAAAAACGGCCTTTTGTGTTCGATGACGGTATCGGGTCAGCAGCATCTGACATCAATGCTGAACTTGGCCAAATCGGGGATCGGTCACCGCTGGATGCTGGTCAGACCGGTAGCCAATTCAGCTTTGATGATCAAAAGTCTACCTTTGCTAATGGCCGAAGTCACACCTGGTTTACCAAATGACCTTACATTAGGCAAAGTATTGTTATTATTGACAGAGGCGAACGCCAAACCAACCAATTCGTATGAACAATTTACCCAAAGCTACCGCTTGACGCCACAGGAAGGTAAAGTCTTGCAAGGGCTGGTTGCCGGTTATTCACTCAAAGAAATAGCCGAGCGTCATCAAGTGAGTTACAACACCGTGCGTTCACAGCTGGCCACTTTATTGCAGAAAACCGATTGTCATCGGCAGAAGGATTTGCTGCGGTTGTTTTTTTCAGGACAAAAGTCTGATTTATAGCTGCCTGTGGGCAATTGAAACAACGGAGGGTGCGCAAATCTCATGCGAACTCAACCAATTTTGTGTAAAGTAGGGATAACCTAAGTTGCAACCATCAACCCGCAAAGGCAGAAAAATGAACGCAGTTGAGTTTCAAACAACCGTCCATAACGGCGTGATTACCTTACCCAGTGATCAACAGTCCTGGAATGGTAAAAAAATTAAAGTGATCTTGCTGGATGTAGCAGCCAGTCCTGATACAACAGAACGATCAGTCAATGAATCAATGTCTGAAGCTGACTTTTTCAACTGTGCGGGCATATGGGAAAATCGTGACATCAATCAGGAATCCATCCGTGCGAAAGCATGGCGAGATAATCAACGATGATGCTTTGCGATACCAATATTTTGATTGAATTCTATAAGGCCAATCCGACGGTTATACAAACCTTGCAGCAACTCGGTTCATCAAATTTTGCCGTCAGCGTTATCACGAAAGCCGAGTTATTCTATGGAGCAAGAGATAAGCAAGAATTTGCCAAAATTGAACGGCATTTGTCAGCGTGCCGCTGTTATGGACTTAATGATTCCATTTCAGCACTTTTTATAGAATTGATGAGCCGTTATTCGTTGAGCCATAAGGTTTCAATACCGGATATGCTGATCGCAGCAACCGCAATTACTCATGAACTGGAATTGTATACGCTGAATATCAAAGATTTTAAGTTTATTCCCGAGCTTAATGTGTACCCCATCACTTAGGGAATGTGAAACTGTAACCTCAGAAACAAAAAATAACCCAAACAAGCTAAGACCCGTTTGCAATAGAAAGCATTAGATAAAAAGATCCAATCAAAATGACCGTCTGCTTTTGATGGTTATTGATGTTCGTTGATGACAGGGGCGATAGTCTGCAGATGGCCGGGTGGAGGCGATCAGAAAACTAAAATTGACCGGTTGCGAGTGGCCGCTCTTAAGTTTGCTGTCTATTTGTAAAGTGCACTATGTGGGATGTTATTATCGGAAACTTTATCCTCTATATATCCCGCTATTCTTTCAATGGCTTGCCATAAAGTATTGGACTCAGTCCTAATATATCCGGTAGTCACATTATTATCGGTTGCGTGGTTTAGCAAACGTTTGATGATTGTCTCAGGCAATAGCGCTGCTTCAGCTATGGTGGCAAATGTACGCCTCAGATCATGGCTAGAAAACTTAATGCCAGTTTTTTTAATGATTAAATCGATATGCCATCTTGGTGTATCCATAATTACATTTTTGCCGAAACCTGAAAAAACGTATTCGTAGTTGCCTGTTTCTTCCTGAACAATTTTTAAATGGGTCATTAATTGTTTTGGAATATACGTAAGAAAATCGCTATGATTTTTGGTGTCCTTTACTACAAGGGTAGCGTTTTTAAAATCTACGTCTTTCCATTTCAGGCTTAAAGCTTCGCTTGATCTAAGCCCTGTATATAACAACATTAATAGGTAAGTCCTTGCTCTTGGGCTGTCTAGCTCTATGACAGCTTTGTACCAAGCCATCAAGTTGTCCGATGAAATTATTCTGGTTTTCCTTCTTGCCTTTGACCATAATCCAGCATCCCTTAAAACATCCGTAGGAGATTCTGGTATGGCTTTTATTGCTACTGCATACTTCATAAGAAGTCGTAGGACTCGCATTTTATTATCACGGGTAATAGCAGTTCCAGTTAATAATTTTTGACGCATCAACACCATATCTCGAGTAATTTGATTGATAGGTTTAGCTGCCCAATCAGCAAAACCTTGGTTAAACTTAACCCGATAATTCTTTGCTGTGCTGTCCTTCAAATTTTTATGCTCAATATATTTATCAAGTAATAGACTCAAAGTAATACTCTGAATTTTTTCTTTTCTTTTTATATCAATAGGATTGATGCCTTCTGCCATAGTAGAAAGCGTATCAGTTGCGAGCTTGCGAGCTTGTGCTACCGTTACATCGGGAAAGCGGCCCAATGTAATTCGCTGCATTGTTTTACCATTCCATTTAAGCAAAACAAATGATTTGACACCCGTTCTACTCACACGGCATGTTAACTTTGGACAGTTAGCATCGTAGTAATCGATGCGGCCATCTTCAGGGACAGGCAACTTGTCAATGCGTTGCTGCGTGAAATTAATTTTTTCTGCCATATAAAGTACTAAACCCAGGTCATGGCCGGGTCATGTTTGAAACACAGTCCTAAGTATTCTAGCGAATAGAAGGGAAATGTATAGTAAAGTATTAATATGTGTAAAATCAATGCTAAAGAGCGTAAAAAGCATGTGGGACAGGGTTAATAAAAACCTATGTCTTGGGACTTAAAATCCCTCGGTGGTAACACCGTGCCGGTTCGACTCCGGCCCGAGGCACCATTAATTACAAGGACTTAGGGACTTTGCCAAGTCCTTTTTTTATGTCTGAAATATTCAGGCGATGTCCTGGATCTGTTTAAAATACAACGTCTTTGATTATTTTGTTATCCGCAATCATCTTTAGACAGACCAAAACCTATTCTTAACAACTAAAACCGATTATATTTCTTGATTAGCTAGATACTTCAGCCAAGCCCCAAGTTTGGGCGTAGACTGTCAGCAAAC
>CXWL01006195.1_pt1 | contig 55912 bp, 45 predicted proteins | sample 590931 | NCBI WGS metagenome assembly CXWL01 (sample SAMEA3498368, study PRJEB10139) | groundwater metagenome | biome: water well; material: biofilm material | place: Germany | collected 2015-04-27 | reverse complement strand
GACGGGCGGCCCGCTGGCCTCTTGGGCGACCAGGAGCTCGCCGAGCCGATAGATGTCGCCGGCACCGAGAGTCAGCACGACGTCGCCGGGCGCCACTGCCGCGGCGAGCAGCGGCACGGCGTCGTGCCAGTCGGTGACGTCGTCGACGTGGCGATGGCCGGAGGCCCGCGCGGCGTCGCTCACCAGCCGCCCGTCGACGCCCGGCAGCGGCTGCTCACGCGAGGCGTAGACGTCGGTCACCACCGCGTGCTCGGCGTTCCAGAGGGCGCTGCCGAGCTCGGCGTGGAGGTCTCGGGTGCGGCTGTACAGGTGCGGCTGGAAGACGGCGTGGATCCGGCCCTTGGGGAAGGCCTGGCGCGCCGCCTCGAGGGTGGCCGCCACCTCCGTCGGGTGGTGCGCATAGTCGTCGACGACGGTGGCGCCGTGCCAGGTGCCGAGGCGTTCGAAGCGACGGTGCACGCCCTTGAACGAGGCGAGCGCCTGCGAGATGGTGGCGAAGTCGAGGCCGACGGCCATGCCGACGGCGATCGCCGCCAAGGCGTTACGCACGTTGTGGACGCCCGCGAGCGGTAGCGCGACCTCGCCGAGCACGGTGCCGCTGGCGTTGTTGCGCACCGCGAAGCGGCTGCCCTCGCTGCCCTGGCGCACGTCGACCGCCTCGACCTCGGCCTGCGGCGACAGGCCATAGGTCACCACGCGGCGATCGGCCAGGGCGGGCAGCAGGCGCTGGATCTCGGGGTCGTCGAGACAGACGATGACGCGGCCGAAGAACGGTACCCGCGAGGCGAAGTCGCGGAACGCCTCACGGATCTCGCCCAAGTCGCGGTAGGTGTCGAGGTGGTCGCGGTCGATGTTGGTGACCACGGCGACGATCGGCATCAGGCGCAGGAAGCTGCGGTCGAACTCGTCGGCCTCGGCAACCAGGAAGTCGCTGCGGCCGACGCGGGCACCGGTGCCCGAGACCCGGAGGCGCCCGCCGACGATGACCGTCGGGTCGAGGCCGGCCTCGGTCATCAGGGTGCCGACGAGCGACGTGGTGGTGGTCTTGCCGTGGGTGCCGGCGATCGCGATGCCGTACTTGAGGCGCATCAGCTCGGCCAGCACCTCGGCCCGCCGGGCGACGGTGATCCCGAGGCGGCGGGCCTCGACCACCTCGGGGTTGCCGGGCGGCACGGCGGATGAAATGACGACGAGGTCGGCGCCGTGGACGTGCTCGGCGCGGTGACCCTGGTGGATGGCCACACCCAGGCGCGCGAGGCGGGCCGTCGACTCCGACAGCGCCTGGTCCGAGCCGGTGACCGTCAGGGCATAGCGCGGGTCGAGGAGCACTTCGGCGATGCCGCTCATGCCGGCACCGCCGATGCCGACGAAATGCACCCGCGCAAGGCCGGTGAAGGGCTGGAACATCATGGGCGAACCCGCCCGCGAGCTCGCCCGGTGATGGCTTCGACGCGGTCGGCGATACGCGCTGTGGCGTCCGGGTGGGCGGCGGCGCGGGCGTTCCCGGCCATCCGCGCGAGGGTGTCAGCGTCGCCCACGAGCTCACCGAGGACGGCGGCGAGCCGCGACTCGACCTCCTCGGCGCGCAGCAGGCGAGCTGCGCCCGTCGCTGCCAGGGCCTCGGCGTTGGCCACCTGGTGACCGCCGGCGAGCGCGAGCGGCAGCAGCAGGCTCGGGCGGCCGGCGGCGCAGATCTCGGCGAGGGTGATGGCGCCGGCGCGGGAAATGACCAGATGGCTCGCCGCCATCGCCCCGGCGACGTCGGCAAGGAAGGGAGCAACCTGCACGTCGAGGTCGACGACGCCGTTCGCGGCTGCATTGCCGAGCGCCTGAGCCCATGCCTCCTGGGCCGGAGCGAGATGGCGCTCGCCGGCCTGGTGGACGATCGCAATCGGCTGCCGCAGCTTGGCGGCAAGGGCCACGATGGCCGCCGGCAGAGTGCGGTTGAGAGTCTGCGCGCCCTGGCTGCCGCCGAGCACCAGCAGGCGCCAGGGCGGCGCCGGCGGCAGAGCGCTCGGGACGGCGGTGAAAGCGGCACGCACCGGGACGCCGGTCACCGTCGCCGGGCAACGCAGCTCACGAGCGGTGGCGCCATGGGCGACGGCGGCCTCGGTGCAGAGGGGCGATAGCCAGCGGTTGGCGGCGCCGGCGCGCGCGTTGGGCTCGACCAGCAGCAGCGGCCGATGCGTCAGACGGGCGCCGAGCATGGCGGGTGCCGCGGCGTAGCCGCCCGTCGCCACCACGGCGGCGACGTCGAGCTCGCGGATCAGCCGGGCGGCGCGGCGCGCCGAACCGGCCAGGGTCACCAGGGCGCGCAGGCGGTCGAGCGGGCCGCGGCCGACCACCGGTCGCGCTGGCAATCCGTGGAAGGCCACGCCGCGATCGGCGTAGAGCCGCGCCTCCATGCCGCCCAGAGAGCCCGTCGCGCTCATGCGCCACCCGCGGCGGACGAGCTCTTCGCCGACCGCCAGCGCCGGGAAGACGTGGCCGCCCGAGCCGCCACCCGCAAGGAGGACGAGCGGACCGGCGGTGGCGGTGAGAGAGTCGGAGGCATGGCCGGCGGTCATGAATGTTGCGAGACGTTTAGCAGGACGCCGGAGGCGGCGAGACAGGTGACCATCGACGAGCCGCCGTAGGAGATGAAGGGCAGCGGCAGGCCCTTGGTCGGCAGGAGCGCGGTGGCGACGCTGACGTTGATCAGCGCCTGCAGCACCAGCAGCATGGTGAAGCCCCAAGCGAGGTAGCGGCCGAAAGCGTCCGGCGCGCGGCGTCCGGCGCGTACGCCGCGCCAGAGGATGATGCCGAAGAGCGACAGCAGGAGTAGCGCGCCAACGAGGCCGGTCTCCTCGCCGAGGATGGCGAAGATGAAGTCGGAGTGGGGATAGGGCAGGAAGTAGAGCTTCTGCATGCTGTTGCCAGGGCCGACTCCGAACACGCCGCCGGAACCGATGGCGATCAGCGACTGCAGCGCCTGGTAGCCGCTGCCGAGGGCGTCGGCCTCGGGGTCGAGGAAGGCCAGCATCCGCTTCATGCGGTAGGGGGTCGAGATCACCAGCACCCAGATCACCGGAGCCACGCACAGCAGCGCGCCGAACACCAGGCGCCAGGACAGCCCGGCAATGAACAGCAGGGTGAAGGCGGTCGCGCAGAGGAGCAAGGCCGTGCCGAGGTCGGGCTCGAGGACGATCAGCCCGGCGGCGAGGCCGGTGACGGCCAGCGCCGGCACCAGGAGCTCGAACTGGTTGACGCGGTCCTCCTTGCGCGCAATCTGGTAGGCGAGGAACGGAATCACCGCCAGCTTGGCGAGCTCGCTCGGCTGCACCGACAGGCCGCCAATGAAGAACCAACGACGGGTGTTGTTGAGCTCGGGGGCGAAGAGCACCGCCACCAGCAGCAGCATGACGCCGCCGAGCAGCGCGTAGACGACGCCGGGCTCGCCCAGCCGGCGGTAGTCGACGTGCATGATGCAGACCATCGCCAACAGGCCGACGATGGTCGCGAACGCCTGCCGCACCAAGAAGGGGTTGGCGCCCACGTGGTCGCGGGCAATCGCCGCCGAGGCGGAATAGACGGCCACCAACCCGGTGCCGACGAGCAGGATGATGACCGTGAACAGCAACTTGTCGAACACCAGCTTCTTGGCCATTACGCCCCGCCCTCCTCGTCTGCCGGATGGGTGAGGACGCGCGTGCGCACCAGCTGGCGGAAGGTCTCGCCGCGGTGGTGGTAGTCGCGGAACTGGTCGAAGCTGGCGCAGGCCGGTGACAGGAGCACGAACTGCTCGGGCAGGGCGAGCTCGGCGGCGCGGTCGACGGCGGCGTCGAGGGTCCCGACGGCTTCCGCCGGCACCAGGTCACCGAGGGCGTCGGCGAGGTCCGCCGCCGACTCGCCGATCAGGTAGAGCCGCGCCGCCTTGCGGCTGACGCTGTCACGCAGGTAGCGGAAGTCGGCACCCTTGTTGCGGCCACCGAGGATGAGGTGGACCGAAGCATCGGGAAACCCCTCGAGCGAGGCGGCGACGGCGGCGACGTTGGTGCCCTTCGAGTCGTCGTACCAGGTGACGCCGTCGTGGGTGCCGACCGCGGTCAAACGATGCGGCAGCGGCTGGAAGCTCCGCAGGCCGCTCTGGATCGCGGCGGGCGAGGCCCCGAGGGCCCGCGCCAGCAGGGCGGCCGCCATCGCGTTCTCGAGGTTGTGCACGCCCTCGAGGGCGACCAGGTCGCTGCGGTGGAACAACAGCGTGTCGCCGCTCGGGTCGCGCTCGACGACACTGTCGCCGACGAGACCGCAGCCGTCGGCCGGCAGGTGTCGGCGCGAGAAATGGCGGCGGCGCGACGGCACCTCGGTAACCAGGGCGACATCGTCGTCGGCGTTGAGCACCGCGACGTCGTCGGCCTGCTGGGTGTAGAACAGGTTGCGCTTGGCCTCGGCGTACTCGGTGAGCGACGGGTAGCGGTCGAGGTGGTCGGGCGAAACGTTGAGCAGGGCGCCGGCGCGGGCGCGGAAGGTGCGGATCGCCTCGAGCTGGAAGCTCGACAGCTCGACCACGAACGTCCGTGACGGGCGCGTTGCCTCGCCGGGGCGGGGGACGCAGGCGGATAGCGGGATGCCGATATTGCCGCAGACCTCGACGGTGTGGCCGGCGGCGCGCAGCAGCTCGCCCGTGAGGGCGGTGGTGGTCGACTTGCCGTTCGAGCCGGTGATGCCGACGAGCGGGCCGTCGAGGAAGGGGAAGGCCAGCTCGACCTCGGCGATCACCGGTAGGTCGGCGTCGCGGGCGGCGGCTACGAGCGGTCGGTCGGGCGACACCCCAGGCGACAGCACGACGCCGTCCAGCCCGACGGGCAGGTCGGCGCCTTCGCCACCGTGCAGCAGGAAGAGCCCATCGGCGAGCAGGTCGGTGATCGGCAGGGCCTCCGCCGGTCGGGCGTCGACGGCCACCACCTCGACGCCGCGGTCGAGCAGCAGACGCGCGGCGGCGCGGCCCGACAGGCCGAGGCCGTAGACCAGAACCCGCCGCCAGGGGCGCTCACTCCAGGGGGTGTCGAGGGCGGCCATCAGCGCAGCTTGAGGGTCGAGAGGGCGAGCAGCCCGCAGAGCAGGGCGAGGATCCAGAAGCGGACGATGATCTTGGGCTCGGCCCAGCCGGCGAGCTCGAAGTGGTGGTGAAGGGGGGCCATGCGGAACACCCGTCGGCCGGTGAGCTTGAAGGAGGTGACCTGGATGATCACTGACATGGCTTCGAGGACGAACAGTCCGCCGACGAGGACGAGGGCGATCTCCTGCTTGGCGAGGACGGCGACGATGCCGATCGCGCCGCCGATCGACAGCGAGCCGACGTCACCCATGAAGACCTCGGCCGGATGCGAGTTGAACCACAGGAAGCCGAGGCTGGCGCCGACCAGGGAGCCACAGAAGATCGTCACCTCGCCGACCCCCGGGACGTAGGAGATCTGCAGGTAGCGGGCGACGATCGCGTTGCCGGCGACGTAGGTGAAGATGCCGTAGGTGGCAGCGGCGACGAAGGTGGCGCCGATGGCGAGGCCGTCGAGGCCGTCGGTGAGGTTGACCGCGTTGCTCGACCCGGTGAGCACCAGAACGACGAACGGCACGTAGAGCAGGCCGAGCGGCAGGACGAGGTCCTTGAAGAACGGGAATGCCAGGGTCGGCGAGAAGGGCCGCGCCGCCGGCAGGTTCATCAGGACGATCGCGGCGGTGGCGGCGACCAGCGCCTGAAGCAGGAACTTGGACCGCGCGGTCAGCCCCAGATTCCGGCGGCGCCGGACCTTGAGGTAGTCGTCGGCAAAGCCGACCAGGCCGAAGGCGACGGTCACCGTCAGGGCCACCCAGACGTAGGCGTTGGTGAGGTTGGCCCACAGGAGCGTGGGCACCAACACGGCGAAGAGGATGAGGATGCCGCCCATGGTCGGCGTGCCGGCCTTGACCTGATGCGTCTTCGGGCCCACCTCGCGGATGTTCTGGCCCACCGACAGCCGTCGCAGCTGGTGGATGAACCAGGGGCCGAGCAAGAGCGACAGGAGCAGCGCGGTGACGATCGCGCCGGCGGTGCGGAACGTCAGGTAGCGGAAGACGTTGAACAGCGCGAAGTGGTCGCGCAGCGGGTAGAGGAGGTGGTAGAGCATCAGTCACCCGCCCGGCGACCGGCCGCCGCAGCCCGGAAGGCGTCCACCACCCGCTCGAGCCCGACGCCGCGTGAGCCCTTGACCAGGACGAGGTCGCCCGGCAGGAGCAGTGCTGCCACCACGGCCGCGGCCTCGGCGGCGTTGGCGAAGGCGTGCCCGGCGAGCTGCGGCGCGACCTCGCGGGCGCCGGCGAGGACGTCCTTGGCATGGGCGCCGACGGCCACCAGCGGGCCAAAGCCGTGCCGGACGGCGGCGCTGCCGGCGGCGCGGTGGAAGGCAGGTGCCGTCGGACCGAGCTCGCGCATGTCGCCGATCACCGCCCAGTGCCGCGCGGCGGGGATCGCCGCGCCCGCCTCGAGCGCACGGTCGAGTGCCGCCGGGTTCGAGTTGTAGCAGTCGTCGATCACCGTCACGCCGTCAGCGAGGTGGAGCACCTCGCCGCGCATCGGCGCTGGCCTGGCGGTGCCCAGGGCGGCAGCGATCGCCGCCGGCGCGACGCCGAGCGCAAGCCCGACGGCGGCGGCGGCGAGGGCGTTCTCGACATTGTGGCGGCCGAGGAGCGGCAGCTCGACGGTCGGCCCAGGAACGCCGCCCGAGACGAGGACGAAGCGGCTGCCGAGGCCGCCGCCCAAGGGCTCGACCGCCGTCGCCGTCACCTCGGCGTCGGGGCTCTCGATGCCGTAGCCGAGGATCCGGCAGCGTGGGTCGCGCTCGCGCTGATGCCGGGTGACGATCCGCATCACCTCGGGGTCGTCGGCGTTGGCGACGATGGTGCCTCCCGGGGCGAGACCGTCGAGCAGCTCGGCCTTGGCCTCGGCGATCGCGCCGACGCTGGCAAAGAACTCGAGGTGCACCGCCCGCACGTTGGTGTAGACGGCGATGTCGGGTCGAGCGAGCGCGCTGATCTGGGCGAGCTCGCCGGGCGTCGACATGCCGAGCTCGGCGACCAGCCACTCGCAGCTGTCGGCGGTGCCCAGGAGGGCGAGCGGAAAGCCGAGGAGGTTGTTGAGGTTTCCCGGGCTCTTGGCGACCTCGAAGCGGTGCGCGAGGACGACCGCCACCAGCTCCTTGGTGGTGGTCTTGCCGGTCGAGCCGGTGATGCCGACCAACCCCTGGCGCGGCACTTGGCGGCGCACGGCCCGGGTGAGGGCGTGCAGGGCGTCGTAGACCGCGGGCACCTGGATGAGCGCGCCCGGTGCCGCCGGATGGTCGACGACTGCCGCCGCCGCTCCGCGCGCGAGGGCGCCGGCAACGAAGTCGTGACCGTCGGCCGCGGTGCCGCGCAGGGCGAAGAACAGCTCGCCGCCGGTGACCTTTCGCGAGTCGAGCGCGGCGCCGGAGAAGGCTGCGGCAGGGTCGCCGGACAGGAGCACGCCGCCCATCGCGGCGGTAGCCTCAGCGAGAGAGCGCGTGACCATGACGCTCCTCCAAGGCGCGCTCGAGCTCGGTGCGATCGGAGAACGGGGACCGCCGGCCGGCGACGATCTGCTCGGCTTCGTGACCCTTGCCGGCAACCACCAGGGCCCAGCCGCCGTCGAGCACGGCCACCGTGCGCCGGATCGCCTCGCGGCGGTCGGGGACGATGCGGTAGCTCCGACAGCCCACTGCCTTCAGTCCCAGCTCGACGGCGGCGATGATCGACAGCGGATCCTCGTCGCGGGGGTTGTCGCTGGTCACCACGGCGAGGTCGGCGAGGCGCCCCGCCAGGCGGCCCATGGGCTCGCGCTTCGACGGGTCGCGGTTGCCGCCACAGCCGAACACCACTGCCACCTTGCCGCCGGTGATGGCGCGCACCGAAACCAGGGCGGCCTCGAGCGCCGCCGGGGTGTGCGCATAGTCGATGACCGCCAGGAAGGGCTGCCCCGCCTCGACCGGCTCGAGGCGTCCGGGCAGCGGGGTAACGGTGGCCAGGCCCTCGCTGATCGCGGCGTGGGGCAGGCCGAGGGCCTCGGCGCCGGCCGCTGCCGCGAGCAGGTTCTCGAGGTTGTAGGCACCGAGGAGCCGGCTGCGGATCTCGAGGTCGCCGCGCGGCGTGGCGACGGTCGCCGTGATGCCGCGGGCGTCGAGGTGGTGCGCACGAACGGTGACGTCGGCGCCGCTCGTCGAGTCGACGGCGAAGGTGACCAGCCGCTTGCCGAGGAGGGGCCGGAGCTCGCCGGCGAGGCGGCGGCCCCAGCCGTCGAGGACGTCACCGCCAGCGGCGGTCGCGTCGTCGAGGTGCACGGCAGCCACGCCGCGCGGCGTCAGGCGGTCGAACAGGCGGCGCTTCGCGGCGTAGTAGGTGGCAAAGTCGCCGTGCTGGTCGAAGTGGTCGCGGGTCAGGTTGGTGAACACCGCGAGGTCGAAGGCCAGGCCGTCGACGCGCCCCTGGTCGAGGGCGTGTGAGGACACCTCCATGGCGACGGCCTGCGCTCCGGCGTCGCGCATGGCCGCGAAGTCACGCAGCAGGTCGGAGCCCTCTGGCGTCGTGCGGTCGCCAGGGAAGGTGAGGTCGCGGAAGCGGTACCCCAAGGTGCCGACCAGGCCGCAGGGCCAACCAGCGGCCTCGGCAATCGCCGCCAGCAAGGCGATGGTGGTCGACTTGCCGTTGGTGCCGGTGACGCCGAGGAGGCGGAGCGACTGTTCGGGATGGCCGTGAAGTCGTGCCGCCAGCGGGCCGAGGAGCGCGCGCGGGTTGGCGGCCACCAGCCAGGGTACGGCGACCTTGAGCTTGGGGATGCTGGCGCTGCTCTCGCCCGGACGCGGTGGCTCGCTGTCGAGCAGGACGGCGACGGCGCCGCGGCGCACCGCCTCGGCGATGAAGCCGCGGCCATCGGCCTTCTTGCCCCGCCAGGCGACAAACAGGTCGCCTGGCGCGATACGCCGCGAGTCATGGCAGACGCCGCCGACCTCGACCTGCGCCATGGCCGGGGCCAGGCCGGTCACCGCTAGCTCCGCAACGAGCTCGCCGAGCCTCATCGGCGGCCCCCGCGGCTGGGGGTCGAGGGCGTCTCGCTGACGACGGTGGTCAGGTCCGTTGCCGCAGCGACGACCGGCGCGACGGGAAGGGCGGTACCACTGCCTTCCGCGCCCGGGTCGGCGACGGCGGCGACGAGGCCTCCTGGATCAGCGGGCGCGGCTGCCGGCTCGCGCTCGAACGGCCAGCGTTCGGGACGTTCGCGGTCGGGCGTGTAGCCGAGATAGAGCAGGGTCTGGTCGACAATGCGCGCGAATGCGGGCGCTGCCACCTCGCCGCCGTGGTACCCCGGATGGGGCTCGTCGATCACCACCGCCGCCAGCACGCGAGCGTCGCGCGCCGGCGCGAAGCCGACGAAGCTGGCGACGAAGCGGTTCGCGGAGTAGCCGCCAGCGTCGGCCTTCTGCGCGGTGCCGGTCTTGCCGGCGACCGGGTAGCCGACGATGGTGGCGGCCTTGGCGGTGCCCTCGGCGACTACCGCCTCGAGCATCCGCTCGAGCGTGCGCGCGGTGGTCGCGCTGATCGGCTGGCCGAGCGGCTGGGGCGTGCGGTGCTGCGCGACCACCTGAACGCCGTTGCCGATGCCGTTGACGACGTAGGGAGCATAGAGGGTGCCACCATTGGCGACGGCGCCGGCGGCAACCGCCAGCTGGAGCGGCGTGATCGAGATCTCCTGGCCGAACGAGATGTACGCCTTGCTCAATGGCTGCCAGCGCTCGACGGGACGGACGATGCCGGCGCTTTCGCCGGGCAGGTCGACGCCGGTGGTGCGGCCGAAGCCGAAGGCCTGGATCATGCCCGCCAGTCGCTCGGCGCCCACCTTGAGGCCAATCTTTACCGCGCCGACGTTGCTGCTCTTGGCCAGGATGTCGCGGAACGAGAGCAGGCCAAACGGCTTGTGATCGCCGATCCGGGTGTTGAGCAGGGTGATCGAGCCCATCTCGCAGTCGAAGACGTCGCTTGGGTCGACCAGGTTGTGCTCGAGGGCGGCGGCGGCCGTGATGATCTTGAAGGTCGAGCCGGGCTCGTAGGCGTCCGCCAGGGTGCGGTTGCGCCACACCTCTGCGCCGTAGCCGTTGAAGTGGTTGGGGTCGAAGGTGGGCCAGGAGGCGAGGGCGAGGAGCGCGCCGGTGCGGGGGTCGAGCACCACCGCCATGCCGTGCTTGGCGTTGTGCTCGAGCACCGCCGCGGCGAGCTCGCGCTCGGTGATGTTCTGGATGGTGGCGTCGATCGTCAGGTAGAGGTCGGCTCCCGGCTGAGCGTCGGTCACGAACGACAGGTCGGGGTCGAGGGCGGTGCCACGCCGCGCGTCGCGCAGCACGGTGCGCCGCGCCGACTTGCCGGCGACCGTCTTCTCGTACTGCAGCTCGAGCCCCGAGAGGCCCAGATTGTCCAGCCCGACGTAGCCGAGGACGTGGGCCGCGAGCTCGCGCATCGGGTAGTAGCGCTTGGATTCCTCGAGGAAGCCGAGGCCGGGCAGCTCGAGGGCGCGCAGGCGGGTCGCTTGGGGGCGGTCGAGCTTCCTGGCGATCCAGACGAACTCGCGGCCAGCCTCCAGGCGGTCGAGGACGTCGCGCGGTTTCTCGCCGAGAACGGCGGCGATGGCGGCGGCCGCGGCGGGCTTGTCGGCGATCGCCTTGGGCACCGCGTAGGCCGAGTCGACGGCGACCGACACCGCCAGCTCGCGGCCGCGGGCGTCGTAGATCGTGCCGCGCGGCGCGTCGAGCTCGACCACGCGCTGTTGCTGGCGATCGGCCTTCAGGCGGAAGCTCTCGTGGGCGGCCACTTGCAGGTAGCCGAGGCGCGTCACGACGCCCGCCGCCCACAGCATGAGGCAGGCGAGGACGAACAGCAGCCGGCCTCCCGCGCGCGCGGGAGCCCGGGCGCTCGCGCGGCCGGAGGCGGCGAGGGTGCTCACCGGGTCTCCTCGAGGAAGACCATCTGGTCGAGCGACGGCGCGGTCATCCCCAGCTCATCCTGGGCGCGTTGGGCGACGCGTTCGGGATTGGCGAGATAGCTCGCCTCGAGCCGCAAGTGGCGCTCGTCCTGTCGCAGCTGGTGGAGCTGGCGCTCTTCGGCGCCGATCCGGTAGCCGATGCGCAGGACCTCGAGATGGACCCAGGTGTAGCCGAGCAAGGCGATGCCGAGCGGCAGCACGGCTACCCCCACCATGGCCAGCTCGCGCAGCCGCCGGCGGTCCCGCTCGCGCACCAGGTAGGTGTTGGCCACCGGCTGGTGCATGCCATAGCGGATCCGGGTCGAGAGCTCCACGACCGCGCCAAGGAGAGCTGGCACGCCAGTCGGGTCCTACAGTCGGCGAGCGGCGCGCAGGCGGGCCGAGCGGCTGCGCGGATTCTGGGCGACCTCGGTGTCGTTGGGGCGAACGGGCTTCTTGGTCAGGACCTCGAGCAACTGGGTCTCGGCGCGTACCCGCCCGGTGACCGGATCCTTGTCACCCTGGGCGAGGTCGCGGAAGGCGTTCTTGACGATGCGGTCCTCGAGCGAGTGGTAGGAGATCACCACCAGGCGGCCATCGTCGGCGAGCAGATGCACGGCCTCGTCGAGCAGCTTGCTGACGGCGGCGAGCTCGGCGTTGACGGCGATGCGCAGAGCCTGGAACACCCGCGTCGAGGGGTCGATGCGCTCCGCCTCGCCGGGCCGGCGGCCAGCGGCACGCCGGCGACTGGCGGCCGCGGCGACCACCTCGCGCAGCTCCAGGGTGGTGGCGAGCGGCTGTCTGTCACGCGCGCGGCCTACCGCGCGGGCGATGCGTCGCGCCTCGCGCTCCTCTCCGTACTCCCTGAAGATCTGCTCCAAGTCCGCTTCCTCCCACGTGTTGACGATGTCTGCCGCAGTCAGGCCGCTGCTCGCGTCCATCCGCATGTCGAGCGGCCCTTCGCGCCGAAAGCTGAACCCTCGGCGGCCCTCGTCGAGCTGGAGCGATGACACGCCGAGGTCGGCGAGGACGCCGGCGAGCGGGGCGCGAAACCCCGGCGGTGCGGCGCCGACGAGCTCGGCGAGGTCGGCGAAGTTGCCGCGGGCGAGATGGACACGGTCGCCCCAGGGCGCCAGGCGCTCGCCGGCGAGCGCCAGGGCTTCCGCGTCGCGGTCGATGCCGAGCAGGCGGCAGCTCGGCCCGGCGGCGAGCACCGCCGCGGCGTGCCCGCCCATGCCGAGGGTGCAGTCGACGAAGACGCCGCCGCGCTGCGGCGCGAGCCAGGCGGTCGTCTCGGCCAACAGGGCGGGCACATGGCGAGCTTCCATCGCGGTGACTCGGTGCCAGCCGGACCCGCGTGCGGCCCGGGTGCCATGGTCAGATTCCCCGCTCGCTGAGCGAGCGCGCATCGTCGTCGGTGAAGGCCTCTTCGGCCAGGCGCTTGGCCAGTTGCTGACGGTCCCAGATCGCGAGGTAGGTCAGCTGCCCGGTGACCACGACCTCGGCGTCGAGTCCGGCGGCCTCCCGCAGCAGGGGCGGCAGGACGACCCGACCCTGGGCGTCGAGGCTCGCCTCCTGGCCGTAGTAGTTCACCCTCTCGAGGAACTTCTGCCGGGCGCGATCGGTCGACGGCAGGGCGGCGAGCGCCGCTTCCCGCTCTTCCCAGACCGGCATCGGATAGACCAGCGCCGAGCGTCCATCGACCGAAGTGATGAACAGCTCGCTCCCGTAGCGCTCCTCGAGGAGACGCCGGAAGTGCGTCGGCATCTTGAGCCGACCCTTGTCGTCGATCTTTGCTGATGCGCTACCACGAAACATGAGAAGGCACGTCCCCGCAAGACTTTGGCTGCGCAGAATACACCTGTTGTTCCACTTATGTCCATTTCTTTCCACTTTCGTTCCACAGCGATCCATTCAGCACATAACTTGCGTTCCATTTGCGCCATATCCGCTGTTCTGGAGCGACGAGCCCTTGGGTCGCGGCCGGGCACGAGGGTGGTTGCGGACAAACAAAAAGGGCGACCCGGTTGCGGGTCGCCCAGTGGTGGAGCGGAATGGAGTGAAACCCTGCGTCAGGGCTTGGGCGGTGGCGCCGGCTCGGCTGGCGGCGCTGCCGCCGGGTCGGCCGTGGCGCCTTCGGCGCTGTGCTCGGACTCGGCGATGGCTCGCGACAGCTCGTCGGGGACGGCGGCTCCGGTCGAGGCGCGGAAGTCGGCGGCCTCGGGCGGCGGGTCGGCCTGAATGAAGGAACGGGTCTCGAGCTCCTTCATGTACGCCGCCAGCTCGCGTTCGTAGATCCGTGCCCGCTCGCGCCCGCGGATCTCCTGCTCGACGTCAGTGAACGGTCGGGTGGTGGCCTCGCGGCGACCAAGAAGCTGCAGGATGTGGATGCCGCCGCGGCCTTCGACCGGGGTGCTGAAGGCGCCGACCTCGACGCCATGGACGGCGGCGTAGAGGGCGCCGTCGAGGTCCGAGCTGGTGACGAAGCCGAGGTCGCTGATGTCGCTGACGGTCTTCTTCGGAGCGTACTCGCCGACCAACGCCTCGAGGGTCTCCCCGGCGGCGAGACGGCGGCCGATCTCGGCGGCCAGCTGGCCCCTGGCGGCGCGGTCGGGCGTACCCTCCTCGAGCACCACCACCTCGCGTAGCTTGAGCTGTTCGGGGACCGCGAAGTCGGCCAGGTGCTCATGGTAGTAGCGCTGCAGGGCGTCGTCCTCGACCTTCACCCGCGACTGCACCTCGCGTCCCATGACCTCCTGAAAGATCTGGTTCTTGCGCAGCCGGTCGCGGAGGTCCTGGAGGGTCATTCCGGCGTCGGCGAGTGCCCGCTCGAACGCCGCCTGTTCCTTGATGCCGGCGCGCTCCTTGGTGTCGTCGACGGCACGGTCGAGGTCGACCTCGCTGATCTGGATCGACAGCTGATCGGCGCGCGACAGGATCAGCATCTCCTCGAACATCTCCTTGAGCGCGTCCTGCGGTGCCGACGCGAGGAGCTGCTGCTGCCGCTCCTCTGGCAATTGCGCCTGCGCGAGGCCGGCAAGGCGGTCGGCGACGCGGGTCTGGTAGTCGTAGAGGGTGGCGATGCGCTCGTTGACCCGCAGCACGACGCGGTTGACGACGGTGCCCGGGCCGGGGCTGTCGGCGCGCGCCGGGTCATGGGTGGTGAGCAGGGCGAGGAAGGGCAGCGCCAGCAGGTACAGGATCTGGCGGCGGTCAGCGGGTCGATGCGGCATAGGTCCCCTGGTAGGCGAAGGGCAGGTTGCCGGCGAGCACGCGCACCTGGTAGGCGGCGCGGGTGCGGGTCAGCAGGTCGGCCAGCAGGCGGTCGGCCCGCTGCCGGTCGAGGGTGGCCCGGATCTCGGGCGTGGCGGCCGTAAGCGAGATCGTTTCGGCCTCCGAGTGCGACAGGACTTGGAAGATGAGGAAACCGTAGTCGGCGGCGACGACATCACTGACCGCGCCGGGCGCCAGGGCGAAGATGGTGTCGACGAAGGCTGGCGGCAGGTCGTCGCGGGTGAGCTCGCCCTGGTCGCCGCCGGCGTTGGCCCGTGGCTCGACCGACAGGCTGGCGGCGACGGCCGCAAAGTCGGTGCCCGCGCGGATCCGGCGCAACGCCTGCTCGGCCAGCTCACGCTTGTCGACCAGGATCTGGCGCAGGTGGACCCGCTCCGGGCGGGTGAAATCTCCAGTGTGGCCGGCGTAATACGCCGCGACCTCCTCGTCGCTCGCGACCGCGCCGGCGGACTCCTTGGCGAGGAGTGCGTTGGCCGCCGCCTTGCCCGAGGCTGAGGGTGGCATCAGTCCTTGCGCAACGGCGAGGCGACGCAGCAGCAGCTCGTCGAGATACTGGTCGAGCAGTTGGGACAGGACCGGCGCGGCCAGCGTGCCGCCCTGGTCGCCGAGGGTGGTCGCCAGATGCGCGGCGAAGGTGTCGTAGCGAATCTGCTCGTGGTCCAGGGTCGCAATGACGTCGGGGGGTAGGACCTTCTCCTGGCGCTGGCAGCCGATGGCGACGACCAGGGCTGCCGCGAGCAGGGCCTGCCGTCGCCGCCCGGCACGGCGGCCCACGGTGGGCGGAGGCGCGAAGATCATCGGTCGCATCATGCCGCAAGGGCGGTGAAGGTGTCGCGCAGCAGGGTCAGCGCCTCCCGCCCCGAGCTGTCGAGGCTGAGGACGCCGGAGGGACTGAACGTCGTTCCGGGCCGATCGGTGACCAGGCGCAACAGCCGCTCGACGTCGACCCGCGCATCGCGGCGCAGACGGATCAGGAGCTTGCCGCCCTGGGCAGTGATCGACTGCACGCGGAGGGCCTCGGCCTGGCGCTTCAAGGCGGCCAGCTCGAGCAGGCGCCGGAGCTCTTCGGGCGGTGGGCCGAAACGGTCGGTGAGCTCGGCCAGCAGCTCCTCGTCGGGGCTGGTGCCGTCGGCGACGCGGCGATAGAGCTCCATGCGCAGATTGGCGTCGGCGACGTAGTCGGCCGGGATGCCGACCGCCACCGGCAGGTCGATGGTGGTCGACGGCGCGTCCTCGACGATCTCGCCACGCAGCTCGCGCACCATCTCCTCGAGCATCTGCATGTAGGTCTCGATGCCGACCGCGGCGATGTGGCCGCTCTGCTCGGCCCCCAACAGGTTGCCAGCGCCGCGGATCTCGAGGTCGCGCGCAGCGATACGGAAACCGGCGCCCAGGTCGGAGAACTCGCGCAACGCCGCCAGCCGCTTGCGCGCCTGCTCTGACAGCACGCGATCCTGCTCGACCCGCAGGTAGCAGAAGGCGAGCTGGTTGCTGCGCCCGACGCGACCGCGCAGCTGGTAGAGCTGAGCGAGGCCGAAGCGGTCGGCGTGGTGGACGATCATGGTGTTGACGTTCGGAATGTCGATGCCGTTCTCGATGATGGTGGTGGCCAGCAGCACGTCGTAGTCGCCGCGCGTGAACGCATGCATGCGGCGTTCCAGCTCGTGCTCTTCCATCTGGCCGTGGCCGACCGTCACCCGGATGCCGGGCACCAGCTCCTGCAGGTGGGCCTGCATGACCTCGATGCCCTCGACGCGGTTGAACACGTAGTAAACCTGGCCTTGGCGGGCCAGCTCGTACTCGATCGCCTCGCGCACCAGCTGGTCGGAGAAGCCGAGGATCGCCGTCTCGACCGCCATGCGATCGCGGGGCGGGGTCTCGATCACCGACAGGTCGCGGACGCCGGCGAGGGACAGCTGGAGGGTCCGCGGCACCGGGGTGGCCGACATCGCCAACACGTGTACGTTCTTCTTGAGCTGCTTCAGGCGCTCTTTCTGAGCCACCCCGAAGCGCTGTTCCTCGTCGACGATGACCAGGCCGAGATGCGGGATCTCGAGATCCTTGGCCAACAGGCGATGGGTGCCGAGGAGGATGTCGATCTTCCTGTCCCGCAGCTTGGCCTTGATCTCCTTCATTTCGGCCGGTGAGCGGATGCGCGACACCATCTCGACGATCACCGGGAAACCCGCGAACCGCCGGCGCAGGGTCTCGAGGTGCTGGTCGGCGAGGATCGTGGTCGGCGCCAGCAGGGCGACCTGGAACCCGTTGTCGACTGCCTTCATGGCCGCCCGCATGGCGACCTCGGTCTTGCCGAAGCCGACATCGCCGCAGAGCAGGCGGTCCATCGGCCGCTGGCCCTCGAGGTCCTTCTTGATCACCGCCACCGCCTCGAGCTGATCGGCCGTCTCCTCGTAGGGGAAAGCCGCCTCGAACTGGCGTTGGAAGTCGGTGTCGGGGGCAAACGGCGGCGCCGTCGCCACCTGGCGCTCGGCGTAGAGCTTGAGCAGGTCGTCGGCCATCTCGCGCAGGCCGGCCTTGACCTTGGCCTTGGTCTTCGACCACGAGCCGCCGCCGAGCTGGTCGAGGCGCGGCGCCACGCTTTCGATGCCGCCGTACTTCTGGATCTGGTCGATGCGGGTCAGCGGCAGCAGCAGTCGCCGCGCACCGGCGTAGGCGATCTCCATCACCTCGGTCTCGCCGTTCGCCGCCCCGGTCGGTGCGGCGAGCAGGGGCGGCAGCGCGGCGCGCTCGCCGCCGCCACCGACGCTGCGCAGGGCGACGAACTGGCCAATGCCGTGCTCGGCGTGGACGACAAAGTCGCCGATCTTGAGGTCGCGCAGGGCGGAGACGAAGGGGTTGCGCCCGCGCTTGCTCGACGACGGCGGCCGGCCGACCAGCGCTCGCGGCAGGAGCTGGGCCTCGGTGTAGAGGGTCAGCCCGGCGGCCGGCAGGCGGAAGCCCCGCTCGAGCTCGCCGGCCACGAGCTCGACGCCCCGCTCGCCTGAAGGCAGCTCGCGGCCCTCGAGCAGGTCGGCGAGCCGGCGGTGGTGCCCCTCGGCGGCGACCAACAGAACGCGCTCACCGCGGGCGTGGGCGGCAGCCACCTCGGTGTTCAGACGTGGCAACTGGCCATGGAAGAGATCGGTCGCGGCGCCCCTGAAGTCGGCGATGACGCCGTGGCTCGCGCTCGTGGGTCGGGCGGCAGCGCCGGCCTCGTCGAGCACCAGATCGCCGATCTCGAGCTCGGCAGAGGCCAGGAGCTCGGCGACGCGGGCCGCCGGGTGCTCGACCATTTCCGGGGGCAGGGCGAGCCGGCGGTGGGCCTGGCGCAGCTCGTAGTCGGCCCACAGACGTTCGACGTGGTGGCGCGTCTCACGGTCGAGGGTCGGGGTGTCGAGGCGGACGACGAGGGGGGCTCGCGCCGCTCCGGTGGCCGTGCTGGCGGCAAGCAGCTCGACCAGAGTGGCGTGGCCCGGGGCAAGGACCGCCAGCCAGCTCTCCCAGCCTGGGAAGGATCCGCGTTCGCGCAGCGCCACGAGGTGGTTGTCGGCATCGTCACGGGTGGTGCCGGCGGGGTCGCCACCGAGACCGTCGGTGATCAGGCCGGCGAGCGCCGCCGCCTCGGCAGGCCCGCTCGGGAAGAGAGAGAGCGGCAGCAGGCGCGCTCGCTCGGCGCTCTCTGCCGAGCGCTGGCTGCTGGCGTCGAAGGAGCGAATGGACTCGACGGTGTCGCCGAAGAGCTCGATGCGGAGTGGGTCGTCCTCACCGGGTGGGAAGACGTCGAGCAACCCGCCGCGGACGGCGAAGTCGCCGACGTCGCTGACCACGTCGACGCGCCGGTAGCCGTGGCGGGCCAGGTGGGCGGACAGCTCCTCGAGCGGTCGGTCCTCGCCGCTGGCGACCTCGAGCGTGGCCGCCAGGAGGTCGGTGCGGCGCGGCAGGAGGCGAAACAGCGCCCGGGGCGTGGTGACCACCGCTGCGGGCCCGTTGCGGCCAGCCTCCCGGCCGAGGATGCGGTCCAGGGCGACGACCTCCTGGGCCCGCACGGCGAGCGAGGGCTCGCTGTCCTGGTAGGGCGTGAGCGCTGGCGCCGGGAAATAGGCCACCGCCGCCGGGCCGGCGAGGAGGGTCGCCGCCTGCGCCCAGGCCAGGGCATCCCCTTCATGCGGAACGATCACGAGCAGGGGCCTGGCGAGGTCGCGGCGCAGCAGGTCGACGACCCAGGCGGCGGCGGCGACTGGCAGGCGGACGGCGCGGCGCGGACCGCTGCCACTGGCCAGCGCCTCGAGCAGCCCCCCGTAGGGCGCGCTCGAGCGCAGGCGGTCCGTGAAGGTGTGCCAGGTACTGCTCATCGGCGGCCGGGGAGTCTATCCCCTGCCGTCGCCGCTGCTCTGCTGCTCAGTGCCTCGAGCTGGGCGAGCTGGGCGAGCTGGCCGGCAGGACGATGACGACGTCGCCAGGGCGCACCATGCCGAGGTCGCGGCGGGCGCTGCGCTCGAGCTCGGCGGGGTCGTCCTTCAGGCGTGCGATGCGGCGCTCGAGGGTGGCGATGTTGGCCTGAGTATCGTGGATCTGGGCAACCAGGTTGCGCTCACGCTCGCGCACCGCGCTGAGCTCCTGGCGGCTACGCAGTCCCGCGGCGACGACCACGAGAAGGAGCAGAACCATGATGGCGTAGAAGGGTGATCGCAGGAGCGCGAGGGCGCCTCGACCGGGAGGCGACGCCGCGGGGTCCGGGTTCGGCCGGTCGACGTGCGGGCGCTCGGTGCTCAAGCGGTGAAACGAGGGAAGGCGCTCCGTCCCGGGTACTGGGCGACGCCTTCGAGCTCCTCTTCGATGCGCAGCAAGGCGTTGTACTTGGCGACACGATCGCTGCGACAGGGCGCGCCGGTCTTGATCTGGCCGCAGCGAGTGGCGACCGCGAGGTCGGCGATGGTGGTGTCCTCGGTCTCGCCCGAGCGGTGCGACAGGATGTTGGCGTAGGCGTGGGTCTTGGCGTACTCGACCGCAGCCAGGGTCTCGGTCAGAGTGCCGATCTGATTGACCTTGACCAGGAGCGCGTTGGCCAGGCCCTGGGCGATGCCCTTGGCGAGGATCTCCGGGTTGGTCACGAAGAGGTCGTCACCGACGAGCTGGGTCTGGCCGCCGAGCGCCGCCGTCATCCGCTTCCAGCCGTCCCAGTCGCCCTCGTCGAGACCGTCCTCGATCGACACCAGGGGGTAGGCGCCAAGCCACTCGCGGTAGGTCGCGATCAGGTCGTCGGCCGATAGGTCGCGGCGTCCCTCGCCCTCGAGCTGATAGACGTAGCTGCCGTCCTTGCTCTGGACGAGCTCGCTGGCGGCGACGTCGAGGGCCATGGCGATGTCCTTGCCCGGCTCGTAACCGGCGGCGCGGATGGCGTCCATCAGGAAGTCGAGGGCGGCGCGGTTGCTCGGCAGGTTGGGTGCAAAGCCGCCCTCGTCGCCGACCGCGGTCACCAGTCGCTTGGCCTTCAACACCTTCTTGAGCGCATGGTAGACCTCGACGCCGGCGCGCAGGGCCTCGCGGTAGCTGTCGAAGCCGAGCGGCACGATCATGAACTCCTGGACGTCGATCGAGTTGTCGGCGTGGGCGCCGCCGTTCATGACGTTCATCAGCGGGATCGGCAAGGTGGTCGCGGCCGGGCCGCCGAGGTAGGCGTAGAGCGGCAGGCCCGCCGTCTCGGCGGCCGCCTTGGCCACTGCCAGGGAGACGCCGAGGATGGCGTTGGCGCCGAGCCGGCTCTTGGTCGGTGTGCCGTCGAGCTCGAGCATCACCTTGTCGACCAGGGCCTGGTCGCGGGCGTCCATGCCGCGCAGCTCGGGGGCGATCACCTCGTCGACGTGCTCGACAGCCTTCTGGACTCCCTTGCCAAGGTAGCGGCTGCCGCCGTCGCGCAGCTCGAGGGCCTCGCGGCTGCCGGTCGACGCTCCCGACGGCACTGCCGCCCTGCCGGCGGCGCCGCTCGCCAGCACGCAGTCGACCTCGAGGGTGGGATTTCCGCGCGAGTCGAGAATTTCGCGCGCGGTGAGATCTTCGATGTCGAACATGGGCGCCCTCCGCAAGGATCCAACGATGGCCACGGCCCCAGACCGAGCCTTTGCGGAGTCTAGCGGATTGCTGCGTAACCCGGCTGTCGTGCCCGGCTCGCTCGGCTCACGGTCCTGTCAGGGCTGGCGCGCGGCGACGCTGGCGGAACGGGCGGCCACCGGCTCACTCGCCGCCAGCACCGCGGCCACCGGTAGGCTCGCTGCGCCGCCGGTGGGCGGCGGCTCGAAATCGATGGTGAGGCGACCGTCGGTGGTCAGCTGAGCGGGCGGCAGGTTGGCAGGGAGGAGCGTCACGAGCGCCACGGCGGGTTGCGCCGCTGGCGCCGCTGGCGACAGTGTGGCTGCCGGCGTGGCCGGCAGCCGCGATTCGCCGTCGATGGCCAGCCGCATGGTGCCGCCGGCGACGGTGGCGACGTCGAGCAGGAGCCCCCGCGTCCGCGGCTCGAGGGTCACGAGCTCCAGATGCCCTGTCGGGACCGCCGTCAAGGGGGGCGCCGGGAGCTCACCGCGCGCCGTTCGATCGGGCTCCTCCCCGGCGTTCGCGCGGCGGGCGACGTCAGCCGGCCGCGGCGGACATGAGTCGGCACCGGCGAGAAGAACGCCGGCGATGAAGGCCGCAGGCAGCAGGGTGAGGCCGTGGGGTGGGCGCGGCATGGGGCAACCCTGGAGTCTATCCGTCCCGCTACCGAAGCGCGCGGCGAGGTCGGGTGGCGGAGGGCCCTCGGGGGAACCGATAACATGCGGGGCCATGGCGTATCCCGAGCGCACCGACTACAGCCGCGGCCACCTCCGGCGTGCCGAGCTAGATCCCGACCCCATCCGCCAGTTCGGTCGCTGGTTCGCCGATGCGGTCGCCGCTGGCGGTGGCGAACCGACCGCGATGACCCTGGCCACCGTCGACGCCGAGGGTTGGCCGGACGCCCGCATCGTGCTGCTCAAGGGCTACGACGAGGCCGGCTTCACGTTCTTCACCAACTACCGTTCGCCGAAGGGTGGTGAGCTCGCGGCCAATCCGCACGCTGCGCTCGTCTTCTGGTGGCCGGCGCTCGAGCGACAGGTGCGCTTGCGCGGCACGGTTTCCCGGGTCGCGCGCGAAGAGTCGGTGGCCTACTTCGCCACCCGCCCGCGCGGCAGCCAGCTCGGCGCCTGGGCCTCGCGGCAGAGCACGGCGATTCCCGACGCCGGCCATCTCGAGGCGCGCCTGGCCGCCGTCGAGGAGGAGTATGCCGGCCGCGACGTGCCGTGCCCCGAGGACTGGGGTGGCTATCGCCTCGCCCCGAGCGACGTCGAGCTCTGGCAGGGCCGCCCCAATCGTCTGCACGACCGCTTCCGCTACCGCCGGCCCGGCCCCGGCGAGGGGGCGGACGAGGTCGCCTGGGTCATCGAGCGCCTGTCCCCTTGACCGCCGGGAACCCTTGTGGCAGTATCCGCGGTCCCCGGAGAGATTCGGGTCTGACGCGGGGTGGAGCAGTCTGGTAGCTCGTTGGGCTCATAACCCAAAGGTCGCAGGTTCAAATCCTGCCCCCGCAACCATTTTCGAGATCCGAAGGGCGCCGGTCGGCAACGACGGCGCCCTTCTTGTTTGTTGGTCCTGTTTGTCGGTCTGGGCGGCGAGCCGTCTGCACCTCAGGTAGGAGCGGTATCCGGCTCGGACGCCGGCTGCCGGCGCGGGTCGTCGAGGCGGAGGGCGAGCAGGCCGACTCCCGCCATCAGGCCGCTGCCGATCCAGAACGGCGCCGGGAAGCCGATGCGGGAGAAGGCAACACCGCTCCAGGCCGGTCCGACCATCCGGGCGATGCCACCGAAGGCCTGCTGGACGCCGAGAATCTGTCCCGTCATCGCCGCCGGGGCGAAGCGCGAGACCAGCGAAGAAGTGGCGGGAAACAGCAGCGCGGTGCCGATCGGCACCAGCAGGACGGCGGCACCGAAGGCCCAGATGCTGGTCGAGAAGGGCAGGAGGGCGAGGCCCAGGGTCAGCGAAACGACCCCCCAGCGCAGGATGCCCACCTCACCGAACCGCTTCACCGCCGGACCCAGGATCAGGCTGCGCATCACCAGCGAGACGGTGCCGACGTAGACATAGAACCAGCCGATGGTGTGCTCGTTGACCCCGAAGCGATCGGCGAGAAAGAGCGCCAGCACCGCGTTCATGGCGAAGAACGCCATCATGCCCAGGGCGTACATCCAGATCAGGATATTGACTGGCCGCAGCGGGTGGGCGAGGACGTCGAGCATGTTCTCGCGCAGTGAAGGACGTGACCTGCCGGCATCGGCGACCGGAGCAGCAGCGGTGCCGGCTGCTCTGACGGCAGGGTTGGATTCCGGCAGGAACCACCAAGCGAAGATCACGTTCAGCAGGCAGAGCCCCGCCGCGAAGTAGCCGGGCGCGGCATTGCCGAAGCGGGCAGCGAAGGAGCCCAGGGCGGGGCCGATCATGACGCCGGCGCTGGTCGCCGCCGACAGCCAGCCGAGGGCCTTGGCGCGCTCCTCGGCGCTCACCGTGTCGGTGACGTAGGCCTGGGCGACCCCGGTGGTGCCGCCGCCGGCGCCCTGAGCGAGGCGCGAGGCGAAGAGCAGCCAGATGCTGTCAGCGAGGCCGAACAGGACGTAGGCGATCGCCGAGCCGGCGAGGCCGACGAGCAGCATCGGGCGCCGGCCGTAGCGGTCCGACAGCCGTCCCCAGAACGGCGAGGTGGCCAGCTGGGCGAACGAGAAGGCGGCCACCAGCAGGCCGACGGTGGTGGCGTCGCCGCCAAGCCGGCGGGTGTAGAACGGCAACAGCGGCATCACCATCAGGAAACCGAGCATGTCGACGAAAACCGTCGCCATCAGGACCCACAGGCGGCGCAGCGAGAGTCGTTGGGTCATCGGTACCTTGCCCGTCGGGGCATGCGGAGGGCTGCTCAGCTGCGATCGCGGTCCCAGGCGAGGAAGCCCGCAGCCGAGACGCCCATCAGCAACACGCCGTGGGCGGCGGCGATTCCTAGCTCCTGCACCCGCAGGCTCGAGTAGATCTCGACCGCCACCGGCCGCGTCTCGTAGGTGTAGAGCACGATCGAGGTGACGAAGTCGCCGAGGCTGGTGATCAAGGCGAGCCCGGCGCCGGCGGCAAGCGACGGCCAGAGTAACGGCAGGGTGACCGTCGCGAGGGTGCGTGCCCGGCTGGCGCCGAGGGCCGCCGCCGCCTCGCCGAGTGCCGGATCGAGACTGCCAGCGCCCGCGATCGCTGCCCGGCCGGTGAGCGGCAGGCTGCGCACGAGATAGCCGAGCAGGAGGATCCAGGGTGTGCCGACGAGCAGGAAGCGGCCGGCCCAGGGCTCGTTGGCGCTCATCGCCGCCGCCAACGCCACCGCGAAGACGGTGCCGGGAATCGCCCATGGCAGGACCAGCAGGCCCTCGACCACGTCGGCGAGGCGCGCAGCCTTGCGGACGCCGCTCGTACCGCGGCGCAGGCGGTCGGCGACCACCGCGCCGTGGAGGCCGACGGCGAGCGCCAGGGCGGTGGCGAGGCTGGCGAGCCAGGCCGAGTTCCACAGCGGGCGCAGGCGCTCCGGGTCGCCGGCGATGGCGCGGTAGTTGGACAAGTCGAGCACCGGCGGCAGCGCCTGGGTGGTCCAGGTGGCGGCCGGCACGAGAGAGATCAGGAGGAGGGTGGCGTGCGGCAGGAGCAGGACGACCGCCAGACCCCAGCCAGCGGCGGCGGCGGCCATGCGGCCGGCGCCGGTGAGCCGTCGACGGCGCGGCGCGATGCCGCGCACCGAGCCGGCGGCCAGGGCGGTCCGCCGCTCCACCTGGCGCATTCCGGCCAGCGCGCTCAGGGCGAGGATCGCGAGGGCGACGGTTTCGACATAGGCCATCGCCGTCTCGCCGTTGAGCTTGCTGGCGACGATCTGGGTGGTCAGGACGCGAAAGCCGCCGCCGAAGATGTAGGGCGCCGAGAACGAGGCGAGCGCTGTCATGAAGGTGAGCAGGGCGGCGCCGGCGAGCGCGGGCCGCAGTTGTGGCACGGTGACGCGCCAGAACGTCCGCCACGCGCCGGCGCCCAGGGCGGCTGCCGCCTCGGCATGGGCACCGTCGAGGCGGCGCAGGCCGGCGCGCACCAGCAGGTAGAAATAGACGTAGAACGAGTAGGTGTGGACCAGCAGAATCGCCGGCGCCCCGCTCAGGTTCCAGCTAACCGTGCCGTCGCCGGCCACGGCGCGGACGGCACGGGCGAGGAAGCCGCTCTCGCCATAGAGGAACAGGAAGGCGATCACGCCGACGAGCGGCGGCAGGGAGACCGGCAGGGCGACGAGCACGCCGAGCAGCCGGCGGCCGGGGAAGTCGGCGCGCTCGAAGGCGAAGGCGAGCGGCACGCCGACGACCGCGGCAAGGGCGGTCGATGCCACCGCGATCCACAGCGTGCGCCACAGCGCCAGCCACTCGTCGGGCCGAGCGAGGAAGGCCTGGAGGTAGCTCGCGGTCCAGCCGCTCGCGTCGTGGACGGCCTCGACGCCGGTCCACACCAGAGGGTAGCCGACCAGCCAGACGAGCAGGACGGCGAGGAGGCCGCCCGCCCAACGTGGCCGCGCAAGCATCAGGGCAAGGAGCGGCCGCAGGGTGACGAGGTCGCGCAGCAGGCCGGCGCCGCGTCGTGCCCCTCGGCTGACGAACGAGCTTTGAGTTGGGCTCACGAGCGTGGAAAGGCGAAGGGCAGGAGCCCCTGCAGGCGAGGCTGGACGTAGACCTGGTCGCCGACGGCAGCTGCCACGTCAGGCGCGGCCAGAACCTCGAGGGTGCCTGCCCCCGCAGCGCCGGCGAGCTGGACGACGAGCAGGGTGCCGGTGCCCAGGAAGCGAGCCTCGAGCACCGTCGCCGGCAGCGTCAGGGCGCTCGCGGCAGGCGCCAGCTCGAGGCTCTCGGGCCGCAGGACCAGATCGACGGCGCGCAGATCGACCGCGGCGTGGGAAGAGGGCGCCAGCTCCCCCGGTGGCCGGGCGGCCGGCCAGGCCACCGTCGTGCCGTCACCACGCGGCAGGGTGACGGTGAGCGGCGCGCCACCGGCGTCGGTCGCCTCGCCGCCGAGCACCGACGCGCGACCGACGAAGGTGGCGACGAAGCGGGTCGCCGGACGGGTGTAGAGCTCCCGCGGCGCCGCCACCTGCTGCAGGTGACCGGCCTGCAAGACGGCCACCCGGTCCCCGAGGGCGAAGGCCTCCTCCTGTTCGTGGGTGACGAGGAGCGTGGTGATGCCGATCCGGCGCAGCGTCGCCTGCAGCTCACGACGGGTGCGCTCGCGTAGCGTCGGGTCGAGATTCGACATCGGCTCGTCGAGGAGGAGGACCCGCGGTTCCGGGGCGAGGGCGCGGGCGAGCGCCACGCGCTGCTGCTGGCCGCCCGAAATCTGGTCGACGCGCCGGCGCTCGAGGCCGGCGAGGCCGACCAGGGCGAGCGTCTCGGCGACGCGTGCGCCGCGCTCGGCGGCCGGCAGCTCGGCGAGCCCGAAGGCCACGTTGTCGCCGACGTCGAGGTGTGGAAACAGCGCGTAGTGCTGAAAGACCATGCCGAAACGCCGGCGCGCCGGGGCGAGCGCGGTGACGTCGTCGCCAGCGACGACGATGCGCCCGGCGTCCGGGGTCTCGAAGCCGGCGACTAAGCGCAGCGCCGTGGTCTTGCCGCTGCCGCTCGGCCCGAGCAGGGCGAGGATCTCGCCGCGCTCGACGGTGAGGCTGAAGTCGGCGAGGACGGCCGTCGTGCCGAAGCGCTTGGCGAGGCCGTCGAGATGAAGAAAGGGCATGCGCAGTCCCGGAGAGAGGCGCGGCCAGGGGAGACGCTGGCCGGGTGGGCCGGGACTCTACCCCGCGACGGCCGGGCGGATGAACGAGCGGGTCGACTCGATCTGCTGGCGGGTGGTCTCCGTCTGCTCCTTCTTGACCTGGCGCAATCCCTGCTGGACGAGGCCGAACAGGACGTACCAGCTGATGACACCGAGCACGATGTGCTTGCTCCACAGCGGCGAGGGCAGGGGCGAGTTCCAGATCATGTGCAGGCCCACCGGGATCAGCATGGTTTTGAGGAACCCCGGGTCGGCCAGCATCGACGGGCTGAAGGCCCGCCCGCCCTTGACCCGCCAGAGGGCGCCGGCGGCGATCGCCGTCCACGCCACGTGGCCGAAGGGCGACAACACGGCGCGGATCAGGATCAGCCGCGTGGTGGCCTCGATCGTGCCTTCGGCCATCAGGGCGTCCCAGAAGGCGTAGCCGGCACTCTCGAAGGCCGCGAAGCCGGCACCGACCGCGGCGCCGAAGAGCAGGCCGTTGAGCAAGAAGCGATGACGCGGCCCGCGGGCAATCGCGATGACGGTCAGGAGCTTGCCCGATTCCTCGATGATGCCGGCGCTCGAGGCGCCGAGCCAGGGCAGGTCGGCGACGGTGAAGCCGATCAACGAGACGAAGAGCGACACCACGCCGCCGAGAAAGAACAGGGTGAGGACGGTGCGAAACGAGACGTTGCGCGGGCTGTTGAGCTCGTAGAAGAGGATCAGCGTCGCGAACGGCATGGCGATCGAGCCCATGAGGATCAGACCGGGCAGCAGCCGCGGGTTCTCGAACGACAGGATGGCGACGACGAAGGCCGCGTAGACGGCGCCGAGGAACAGCAACACCCGGCCGAACAGCCAGGGCTTGGGCCAGCCGGTCTGGACCTCCGACAGCGGGGGCGTGGTGCGGGCGGTGCCGACCAGGAAGTAGTCGTCGATCTGCTCGCTGGTGCGATGGGTGAAGACCTCGGAGAACATTTCCCGCAGGCTGAATCCCTCGAGCTTCTCGACGCTCGCCAGGCGGTTGAGCCGGTTGCCGAGCGCCGCTAGCAGGTCGGCGACGCCGACCGGCGCGCTCGCCACCTGCCACAGCGAGGAGCCGATCTGGATCTGTTCGCCGGCGGCAAGCGCCACCTCGGCGAGCGGCTGGCCGTCGCGGGCCATGGCCGGCCCACGGGCCACCCGCAGCCGGACCCGGCCGAGCTCGAGCACGGCGTGGACCTCTCCCAGATAGGGGTCGATGAGGCCGGCGCGATGGTCGAGGGCGACGGTCGTCGGGCCGATCCAGAAACTCTTGCCGGCATCCGGGCCGGCGACACAACGCAGCTCGACGGCAACTTCGGACGCGGGGGCGGGCAGGGGTGCCGCTGCCCGCGCGGGCGCGACGGGTCGTGGCGCCGGTGTGGGCAGGCTGGGCAGCGGCGGCAGTGGCGGCAGCGTGGGCGGTGCGCCCGGGAGGACCTCGCGGGCAGGGCGCCACTCGCTGCCGCCGGCGGCAGCAACCAGGGTATCTGCCGGCAGGCGCCCCTCGCGCAGCCACTGCGCCAGGGTCTCGGCGGGCACCGGCCCACGTGGTGTCGAGCCACCCTCGAGGTAGTACCAGAGCGCGCCGTCGCTCACGCCGCTCCTTGTCCTAGCTGGCGTACAGCTGGAGCCGCGTGCCGACCTCGTCGGCGAGCGCCAGGCAGGTGGCGAGCTCCGGGTGGCGGAGCATCCAGAAGCCGTCGGAGACCAGTGTCTGCCGCCAGTCACGGCGATGGGCGCCGATCGGCAGCAGGTTGTCCCAGCACAGCCAGGGGCCGAGCTTGGCGCGCAGGTGGTCGTAGTTGGCGATGTGGCGGATGTGGCCCATGCCCTGCGCCCGCTTGTAGATGGTGGCGACGTTGTACTTGCGCTCGACCGACTGACTGAAGCGGCGATGGCAGACCGCCTCCGCCCACCCGGTGAACACGTCGATGTCGTTGGCGTAGTTCATCTGGTCGACGTGGTGGGCACCTGGTGGCCGGGCGCCGATCTCGCCGAACACCACCTCGCCGTCGGCCTTGCGGTACCACTCCATGTGGGTGAAGCCGGACTCGAAGCCGAGCGCGGCGAGGACGGCGACGCCCATCGCGGCTCCGCCGGCGAGCGACGGGTGGTCGACGTTGCGCAGGGCCACCACCTGCGGCGAGATCCACTCGTTGCTGCGCGCGACGAGCGGCCGCGGGCGGTACCACGCGATGTTGTGGAAGGCGATTTGGCCGTCGATCGAGATGGTGTCGAAGGTGTACTCCTCGCCGTCGACGAATTCCTCGACCGACACCTCATGCACGTGCTGGGTCTTGTCGAGGGCGGTCCGCAGTGCGTCCTCGTCGTCGCAGCGGTAGGTGTCGGCTGAGCCAGCGCCAGCGATCGGCTTGATGATCACGGGAAAGCCGATGGCTTCGGCGGCGGCCCAGCACTCGGCGGCAGTGGTCGCCGCGACGTGGCGCGGCGTGCGGATGCCGGCGGCGTCGAGCACTTGCTTCATCAGCTCCTTGTTGCGGAACGGCAGCGACTGCTCGGCGGTCAGCCCGGGCACCCCGAAGGCGTCGCGGACGCGCCCGGCGAGGACGATCCCGGGTTCCCACAGGCACTCCACCCGGGCAATCTCGCGCTCGCCCACGAAGGCTTTCAACTGCGCGATCACGGCGTCCTCGTCCCACAGCGACGGCACCCGCAGGTAGTCAGCGAGGCTGCGGCGGGTCATCTCCGGCAGCGCTCCGGCGGGCTGGTCGCCGACGCCCAGGACCTGCGCGCCGACGCGGGCGAGCCCGCGCACGAAGTGGGGCATCTCGGAGGGGTAGCCGGGGGACAGGAAGATGACGTTCATGGCGAGTCCAGGGAGCAGTCCTAGGGTGAGGGTGGCGAGCTGGCGCGGCCCGTGCCGCGGACCTCGCGATCCCAGCGGCTCATCCAGCCGCCGGTCTCGCGGGCCAGCAGGGCACTGTCGACGTCGGCCGGCACCAGCGCAGTCTGGACCTGCACCAGCCATGGCGGCAGGTCGGCTCCGGCGAGGTCGGTGCGGGCGGGAATGCGGTACACCTGGCGGGCGGCGAGCAGCTGTGCCTCCGCCGAGCCGACCCAGTCGATGAAGCCGCGCGCCGCGTCAGCGTGGCGCGCGCCGGCGACCAGGCCGATCGAGTCGTTGACCACCGGCGTGCCGCTGGTCGGGAAGGCGTAGTCGAGGGGCAGGCCCTTCTGCCGCTGGAGGAGGATGTCGGTGAGATCCCAGACCGTCACCCAGCCCTCCTGGCGCACCATCTTCTCGTGCAGCAGGGCCGGGTTTTGGACGTACTCCTTGGTCTGGCCGTCGAGCCGTCGCAGCCACTCGAAGCCGGCGTCGGGGCCGCCGGTGGCGGCGACCGCGCGGCCGAGGATCATGCCGAAGACCGTGCGCATGGTGCCGGAGGCGAGCGGATCGCGAATCAGTACCCGATCCCTGAAACGTGGCGCGAGCAGGTCGTCCCAGTCGCGCGGGGCATCGGCCGCGGTCACCGCATCGCGGTTCCAGACCAACACCGGCGGCGTCCGGTAGACGCCGAAGTACAGGTCGCCGGTGCCACGCGCGTAGGCCGCCACCGCGTCCACCCAGGCCGGACGGTGCGGCGCGAGCAGGCCCTCGGCGGCGCCGCGGGCGAGGATGGTGTCGGGGCCGCCAAACCAGACGTCGGCCTGCGGATTGGCCTTCTCCGAGCGCAGGCGGTCGAAGACCTCCTGCGAGCCCATGTCGAGCCAGCGGACGTCGAGCTCGGGGTGGAGCTCCTCGTAGCGGTGCTCGACCAGGGTAAGGAGGTCACGCCCGTGGGGTGAGTAGAGGACGAGGGGCGTGCGTGCGGGTCCGCCTGGGCCGCAGGCGGCGAGGCCGGCCAGCGCGAGGCCGGCCATGGCGAACGACAGGGCGCGCTGCGGGCGACGCCTCGGTGCGGCGGCCGGCGGGATCACGCGCCCTTGCCCTTTGCCAGCTGGCGGCGCAGCAGCTCGTTCTCGAAGGCGATACCGACCTGGGCGGTGGCGAGCTCGAGGATCTCGAGCTCTTCGATCGGCCGCTTGCTGGTGCCGTTGTCGGCGTAGATGACGGAGATCACCCGCTCGGAGCCGAGGACCGGGAACAGGACCATTTGGCCGCTGCGCGGTCGGCCGACCATGGCGGCGAAGCCGCTCGGCAGGTTGGCCTCGCCGAAGTCCATGGCGGCGGTGCGCCCCGCGGCGACAGCGGCGGTGAACGCGTCGTCGCCGCCGAGGCGGAGCTTGAGCCCGCGCGTCAGCTCGGCAAGCCCGGTGCCGTCGTTGGCGAAGCCGAAGGCGCCGAGGGCGAGGAGCTCGTCGCGGCGGACGAGAAACAGCACCGCCCGTTCGACCGACTCCGAGACGATGTTCATCAGGTTGAGCGCCATGGTCGCCGACAACAGGCCCGACCGGATGTCGGTGACCACCCGGCGCAGGCGAGCGAAGCCGGCGCGGTCGGTGGGGTTCGCCGCCGGTTCTGCCTGGGTCAGCCGGTTGGCGCGCAGGTTCTCGATGCAGGCGCTGATGGCGTCCGGGTCGGCCGGCAGGGCGGCCAGGGCTCCTGCCGCGTAGGCGCGGGCGGGCGGCAGCTCGGCGTCGACCACCGTCACCAGGGCGGCGCGAGGATTGANNGCGAGGATTGAGCTTGCGGAGGGTCTGCAGCTCGGCGAGGTTGACGTGACGGCCGCGCAGGTCGATGACGATGATCGGCGGCGGCTCGCCGGGGCCGGTGTGGCCGGCCTCGACCAGGTCGGCAAGCGCGGTCTGGAAATGGTGCTCACCGAGCGACAGCGAGAGCGCGGTGGCGAGCGAGGCGTCCGCTGTCACCACCTGCACGCGCGTCGGCAGGTCGACTGCGGCGGCGGCGGCCCGCGCCGAGATGTCGGCGAAGTCGATCTCGGCGTCGCTCTCGTGGGCGAGCTGGCGCGCTGCTTCGTTCTGGCGGGCCCTGGGGGGCTCGGCACCGTCGAGGAGTTGCGCGAAGCTGCCGGAGGACGGTCCGCCCGGGCGGGCCACCGGCGGTGGTCGCACCCCCCCCGGGGGGGCTTGCTCGCCGCGCACGCGACCGCCGACCGGGGGCAGGTTCGGGGCGGGCTGCGTATCGTCGCCGTCGCGATTGCGCTCGTCGAAGATCCGGGTCGCCTCGAGCAGGAGCATCTGGGTGTTGAGGTCGAGATCCGGCACGACCTCGTCGGGATACATCGCGATGTCGTCGATCGGATGCAGGTCGTCGAGCGCGAACTGGAAGGTGCCACGGGTCCAGGTCACCAGCTCGAAGATGGTCTGCTCGATCTGTTCGACCACGGCCCGTCGCATCGACTCCGGGCTGACGACCGCGTTGCTGACGAGAATTTGGCCGAGCGAGCGGCGAGGATCCTCGTGCTCCTGGATACGGAGCGCGGTGACCAGGGTGGTCTCGCCGATCAGGCCGCGGCCGAGCAGGAGGTCGCCCAGGCGCTGCGACCCGGGGGCCCAGGCCGAGACGATCTTGCCGCGGTGGAAGCCGACCTCGGCGTGCCGATCATCGGCGCTCAGGCTGAGCGTGCCGGAGCGGCGCCCGAGGTGAATGAACTGCATCACTTCGGCCACCGACACGTCCTCGAGATTGCCCGAAATGCTCATGACAGGGTTGCGGTGGGAGCGCCGGCCGGTGCGGTGCTCAGGCGCCGCGCATCAGCTTGACCAGGCTCTCGAGGGTGCGGAGCTTGCGGTCGGTCTGCGCGTAGACGCGGGCGGCGACGAGCGCCGAGGCGGCATGAGCGGCCAGGAGGTCGAGGATGTCGCGGTCGGAGCTCAGAAGGGCGGGCTTGTGCGGCAGGAGCTCGAGCACGGCGAGCACGCCAACGAGGTCTTCCTGCACGGTCAGCGGGACGACGGCGACCGCGGTCGAGCCGGGAAAAGGCGCCAGCCGCAGGACCCCGTCGGCGAGGACGGCGTCGATCATGGGCTCGCCGCCGCGATAGCTGCCGGCCTCGAAGATCGTGTTTTGTTCGGCAGAGAGGCCGCGCGCGAGGGCGACCTCGGCCGGGCCGCCGGGCTCGCTGCGCAGCAGCAGGGCGAAGCGCTGGGCGCCCAGCAGGTCGACGGCGATCTCGGCGATCGTCGACTTGACGTCAGCGGGGTCGAGCGTGGCGTGCAGCTGGTAGGTCGCCACGTAGAGGTTCATCAGCTGCCCGGCTTGCCGCTCGGCGTCGACCAGGCGGCTGCTGAGCTCACCGCGGTCGATCTCGGCTGCGGCGAGCTCTTCCTCGAGACGCGCGACTTCGGCCGGTGCCACGGCCTCGCCCGAGGCGGCTCCGCCATCCCGGAGCGCGCTGCTGGTGCGTACGCTCTCGAGGTCGCGAATCAGGTCGCGGGCGCGGTCGAGTGCCGCTCGCAGCTCGTCGAGGGTGCCGCTCGCGGTGCGCATCGAGAGGCGGCTGTCGGGGGGGGTGGTCATGCGCCTGCCTCCACGGTGACGCGGGCGATGACGTCCAGCATCTCCTCCTTGCGGAAGGGTTTGCGGATGTAGGCCGCGGCGCCAGCCTCGATGCCGCGAATGGTGTCCTCCTCGCGGCCCTCGGTGCTGACGATGATCACCGTCGCGCCGCTGATCGCGGGGTCGGCCTTCATCACCGTCAGAAACTCGAGACCGTCCATGTTCGGCATGTTGAGGTCGAGGAGCACGAGGTCGATGTCCGGCTGCTCGCGGAGGCGATCGAGGCCCTCGCGCCCATCGATGGCGTGCACCAGCGCGAACTGTTGCAGCATCACCTCGTACATTTTGTGGAGCAGCTTGGAGTCTTCGACCACCAGGACTTTCTTCGGCTGCACGGCATGCCCCTCGCGACTCTCGGCCTGTCCGCTTGCGCTCGCGCCCGTCGTCACACGGGCCCGCTTCGTGACGGGTCGCCAGTCAGCATAGCCTAGCGCTGTCTCGTTCGCGAGGCGCGGGCCCGTCGCCCGCCGCCCTTCACCGCGATCGACCTGCGATGCCACGACACCAAACCGATTCCTGGCAGAGTTACCTCGGCCCCGGCGCCGCCAGCTCGCTGTTGTTGGCGACCGCCGCCGCTGCGGGCGGCCTCGGCATACCCCTCTGGTGGCAGCTGCGGCGGGTGCTGCGCGCCGCGGCCGGCGATCCGCCGCGCACCACCGATGTGGTTCTGGTGCTCGGTCGTGCCCTGGTCCGCGACCAGCCGAGCCCGGTCTTCGTCGCCCGCCTCGAGCACGGCGCGGCGCTGGTCACTACCGGCCGCGCTCCGCGGTTGGTCATTGCCGGTGGGCTCACCGGCGACGCCAGCCGCACCGAAGCCGCCGCGGGTCGCGAGTACCTGCTGGCTCGCGGCTTCCCGGCGGCGCAGCTGGCGCTCGAGGACCGCAGTCGGCACACCCTGGAGAATCTCTTCAACGTCCGCCAGACGCTGCGTGCCGAGGGGTGGCGCACCCTGACACTGGTCTCCGACCCACTGCACCTGGCGCGCGCCAGCGCCCTGGCCCGCGGTCTTGGCTTGGACGTGGACGCCTCGCCGGCCGTGGCCGCGCCGCCAGTGCCGGGCTCTCCCGGCTGGTGGCGTCGGGCGGCCACCGAGGCTGCGTTTCTGCACTGGTACCACGTCGGCGTCCTCTACAGCCGGGCGATCCGCAGTGAAAAGCTGCTGTCGCGGGTGACCTGAGCGGACCAAGCGAATAGACTGCAGCCCTGGAAGCGCCCGGGGGCTGGTGTCCCTTGCGGTCTTCAAAACCGTTGTCCGGCGCCGGTTCCGGCGTCGGGGGTGGGTTCGATTCCCATGCGCTTCCGCCACCTGCCCGCGCCGCGGGCGCCGTCGATGCGCCGGCGCCCCGCCGTCAGGGTACCGGCTCGAGGGCATCCCAGCCGGCAAGCGCTCCCGACTCCATGTCGTCGCTGAACACGGGCGGGTAGACCTGGGTGACGTCGACCAGGATCGGCACGCTGACGGTGGGCAGGAAGTCCGTTGGCGGGTCGAGGCAGGTCCGAATGCGCACCTTGACCGAACGCAGCCCGGTCGTGATGTAGGCGTGCGTCGGGTCGGGGCCGAGCTGCGGGTCGCTGACCCAGGGCGTCCAATCCTCGGTGGTGTCGTTGGCGTCGTCGTCGAAGTCCCAGCTCCAGGCGAGTGCGGCGGGATGGGCGAGATGGAACTGCCACGCGCCGGGGGACGTCTCTGTCGCGGCCGGGGTGATCTCGGCGGGCAGGCCCAGCACGCTGAAGGGGACGTCCTGACTGACACTGTTGCTGCTGTTGCTAGCGGTGACGCGGCCGACGTAGCTGCCGCCGACGAAGGCGATGTCTGCCGGCACCGTCCAGGCGAAGGGGCTGCCGCTGCCGTTGGCCCCGCCGACGGGCAGCAGGCCGCCGCCGGTGTCACGGAGGATCTGCCAGGCATAGCCGATGGTGGGCTGGCCGGTGGCGCTGGCGGTAAAGGTGGTGGTCTGGCAGAGCGTCGGGCCGGCCAGGTCGGTCGCCGCGGCCGTGATCGCCACGTTGGGGTCGATGACGGGGATCGGGTGGCTCACGCCGCTCGTGCCACCGCCGTTGGTGGCGGTCAGTTGAACCAACTTCGACCCGGGTGCCGCGAAGGTGACCGCCGGCATCGCGGTGGTCGCCGTCAGCGGGCTGCCGCCGGGGAAGGTCCACGCCCGGCTGTCCTCGTCCCCACTCGAGGTGTCGGAAAAGGTCACGACGGTGCCCGGATAAATCGTCGTCGGCGACCAGTCGAAGGCGGCCACGGGCGCCGGGATCCATTCGTGGATGTCGCCGATCGCGAGCGACGCCCGGTAGAGGTAGCGACCGTTGAATTTGGCTCCGCGCGAGGCACTGAAGGCCCAGCCCTTGGCGTAGGTCGAGTAGAACCAACTCCAGTAACCGACAGACAGCGTTACCGGCGGCACGAACTGGCCGTTGTCGAGGGGCTGCGGGAAGTTGTAGCTGACGACGGTCGGCGGCGTGAGGTCGACGGGCGCGGCAGCGCTGGTGACGTCGAGCACCATTTCCTTGCTGGCGGCGCCCTCACCCTCGGCGCAGAGGTCGTGGTTGCCCAGAAACAGGATCGGCGTCGTGCCCGAGCGTGAGAAGACGAGGGACTTCCAGTTGTCGGATTCCGGTACGGCCGGCGTCGTGACGGTCTTGATCGGCGCTGGCAGCGCCTGGCCGCAGCCGTTGGCGTCGAGGCAGTCGGTGACATCGATGATGTCGAGCGTGGCGCCGCGCCGCACGCCGAGGTACTGGCTGGCGCCCGTCGCCCACATCGCCACCCCGGCGGTGAAACAGCCATTGGGCGGGCAGCCGGCGGCTCCGGCGCCGTAGCCCCGAGCCACCAGCACGGGCGATGCCGGTGTGGTGACGTCGTAGATGGCGACCGACTTCGGGTTGCCGACGCCGGCGCTCCTGACCACGAACTGGCGCTCGCCCGCCGCCAGGCCATGCACGTACTGGGACCCGTCGCCGGTGATTTCGCGGATGTAGACCCCGGGGCAGGTGTTCAGGCCCGCTGACCGATTCTCGCCGCAGCCCACGTAGTTGCGACTGCGTGCTTCCGTCAGGTCGTAGACGTAGAGACCGAAGTCGGTGCCGCCGTCGCCGGCAAAGGCGTAGGTGTGGCTGCCGATGCGCGCCGCGTAGAGCCCCGAGATCCACTTGCCGCTGTGGTCCTGGTAGCGCACGACGGGCGCGGTCTTGGAGGTGGTGTCGATGATTGCGAAGCCGAGCCACTCGAGGCCGCCCACCGTCACGAAGGTGTCGTCGCCGTCCGGCGCCTCGGCCAGGTAGACGATCTGGTCGATCTCGTTGGTGGTGCCCGCCTGCCAGTTCGGAAACGCGCTGTGCCAGCCGTCGACCCGGCTCTGCAGGACCGGCGCGGTGGCGGCTCCCGGGGACCCGACGTCCCAGATTTCGAGTCCGCCCCACCAGGACGCGAACAGCCAACCGTTCTCGATGTCGACGCTGGTCCAGGCCACGTAGCGACTGTCCGCCAGGCGATTGCCGTCGTAGTTGGTCGAGTTGTTGACGATGGCGTAGTCGGTGCCGGCATTGACGACGCCGACCGGTCGGAGCGCGCCCCACAGGCTGCTCGGCGGTGGGTCGACGTCACAGGAAGCGTTGTGCACGCAGATCTGACCGGGGATCGTCTGGCTGACGGAACAGCCTTTGATCGCCTGCACTGCGTGCGGGCCCGACATGCCTCCCAGGGCAAGGAGGAGGGCCAAGGCGGGCAGTCGACGGCGCGAGAACGGCACGTGAGGCAAGATGGGATCGCTCGCTCGGTCGAGGTCGTTAGGGTGCAAAAGCATAAAGCGCCTGCCCCCACTTTGCAAGCAGCGGTAGTACCTCGCAGGGGGCGCCGGCGGGACTGGGTGGACTACCTGCGGGCATGCGCACGAGTGCCTCATCGGCGGCGAAGGCGATCAGGTCGTGCGAGCCGCGCGGCATTCTCGGACGCACCTGCAGCTCGCCGCCGACGATGGCGAGCGACGCCGGCGCAAAGCGGTCGCGCGGACCGGCGCCGGGCACCGGCGCGGTGAGGCGGCCGCGCAGGGCGCCCAGCCAGTAACCGTCGCGGTGACCGAGCAGGCAGTGCAGAGCCGGCCGCACGAAGAGCCAGAAGCAGGTCATCACCGAGCCCGGATTGCCGGGTAGGCCGAAGATCACCTGCGCCGCCTGGCCGGGCCGTTGGCGCACCGCCACGACGAGGGGCTTGCCCGGCTGGATGGCGACACCGGCGAACAGGCGCTCGCACCCCAGGCCGCCGAGCACCTCCTCGACCAGGTCGAGCTCGCCCATCGAGACGCCCCCGCAGAGCAACAGGACGTCGCTCGCAGCCAGGCCGGCCGCCACCCGTTCACGCAGCGCGTCGAAAGCATCCGGGGCGATGCCGAAGCTGGTCGCCGAGAGTCCGACGCCCTGACAGGCGGCGAGCAGGAAATCGGTGTGGGAGTCGCGCAGCTGACCGGGCAGCGGCTGAGCCTCCGGGGGCACGACCTCGTCGCCGGTGGTGAGGATGGCGACCCGCGGCGGTCGCACCACTGCCAGCTCGGCGTGACCATGGGTGGCCAGGAGAGCCAGCGCGCCGGGGGTCAGCAGCTGACCGGCGGCGAGCAACGGCTCACCCTGGCGAACGATCTCGCCGCGCCGCCGAATATGGTCGCCCGCCTCTGCCGCGGCAGTAAGGACCACCGTGCCGTCGCGCTGGGCGGCCGCGAAGCCACCGCTGCGCTCGACCGGGACGACGCGATCGGCGCCGTCCGGCAGCGGCGCGCCGGTCATGATGCGCCAGCAACTGGCGGCGTCAGGGAGGCTGACGCCGGGGCGATCGCCGGCGGCGATCAAGCCGAGCACCCGACGGTGCTCGCCGGCCGCGAGCGGGCCGCGCAGCGCGAAGCCGTCCATCGCTGACACGTCGCTGCCCGGGACGTCGACCGACGCTCGGGCCTCCGTGGCGAGGATGCGGCCGAGGCTCGCTCGGCGGGGCATGAGGTCGGTCCCCCCAGGGAGCAGCCACGGTGCCAGACGGGCCCACGCCTCGGCAGCAGAGATGGCCGTGTCGTTCACGTTCGGCGCCATACCTTTCCGGACCCCACGAGGGCCCTGCTGACGGCGGGGCAAATCCTAGGCGATGCTATACTTTCGCGCGGGCGAGACCCCCATCCCCTCGCTGACTGCCGCCTCCCGCCCCCCGCCCAATGTCAGCCCGCCACGCCACGTCGTGACTGCCGGCGACAAGCCCTCCTTCCGCGGCGACCTCGCGGCGACCGCCCTCCCCGAGATCCTCGCCACCATCCACCGACACCTCGTGCCGGGGGTCATCGACGTCTCGCGCGACGGCATCGTCAAGCGCATCTTTCTGCGCGACGGCTACGTGCTGTTCGCCACCAGCACCGACCGCCAGGACAGCCTCGGGCAGCATGTCGTTCGCCGCGGCATGGTGAGCCCGGTCGCCGCCGCCGAGCTGGCCAAGGCCCGGGACGCGAGCAGCCGCCGGCTCGGCGAGGTGATGGTCGAGCGACGGTTCCTGTCGCCAGCGCAGGTCTACGAGGCGATTCGCGAGCAGATCGCAGGCATCGTCTGGAGCCTGTTTGCCTGGGATCAGGGAGAGGTGGCCTTCCAGATTGGCGAGTTCCGCGAGGAAAGCATGGTGCGCATCGACCTGCCCCTGCGGCAGGTCATCCTGCGCGGCGTCCAGCACGTGACCGAGGCCAAGCGTCTGGTGGCCAGGTTGGGACGCAAGGACACCGTCTACGAGCCGACGTTTCGCCCCGAGGACCTGATCGAGATCGCCCTCGACGCCGACGAGTTCCGGCTGCTGAGCCTGGTCAACGCCAAGCGTTCGCTCTACGAGCTGTGCACCAAGGGGCCGAAGTCGCCGGGCGAGAACGGGAAGATCCTCTACGCCTTTCAGGTTCTCCAGCTCATCCGCCAGCGCCAGGAAGAGGCGCCGGCCGGGGGCATCAAGATCAAGTTCCGCACGGAGTCAGAAGGCTTCTGAATCGACACCTATGCCCATCTACGAGTACGCCTGCCAGAGCTGCGGCGCCCGCAGCGAGGTCCTCCAGAAGCTGTCCGACCCGCCACTCGAGACGTGTTCCGAGTGCGGGGGCAGTCTGCGCAAGTTGGTCTCCGCGCCCGCTTTTCATCTCAAGGGAAGCGGTTGGTATGCGACCGACTACGGCGGCAAGGCCGGCGGCGCGAAGGTCGATGCGGGCAAGGGTGACGGCAAGGCCGAGACGAAGGCCGAAACCAAGGACGCGAGCGGCACCACCTCGAGCTCCGAAACGGCCAAGTCCGACAAGCCCGCGCCTTCCGGCGGCAGTGCCCCGGCCACCTGATGCCCGGGCGAGCGCCTGCCCGAGCATGCTGAGCTCTCCCCTCGCCGCGGTGCTTGCCGAGGTCGGTCCGAGTCTGGCGACGCATGGCCGCGTTGCCCTCTGTCAGGTGGTGCGCGCCGAAGGCTCGACTCCCGGCAAGGAGGGCTGGAAGCTGCTGTTGCGGCCCGATGGCAGCGGCGTCGGCAACCTGGGTGGCGGCGCCTTCGAGGCGCTGGTCAAGGTAGACGCCATGGCCCGACTGGGTGCGGCGTCGGCGCTGCCAGAGCTCAAGCGCTACTACCTCACCGAGGAGGCGGTGCGCGGTGAGGCGACGGGGATGGTCTGCGGCGGCATGCTCGAGGTGTTCATCGAAGTGCTGACCGACCGCCCGCTGCTCGTCATCTGCGGCGGCGGGCCGGTCGGACAGGCGCTGGCGCGGGCCGGCGAGCTCGCCGGCTTCGAGCTCGTCTTGGCCGACGACCGCGAGGCTTTCCGACAGCCCGAGCTGTTTCCTGTCGGCACGCACCTGACCGCACTGCCCCGCAGTTTGGACGCTCCCGCCCCGTCTGTCGCGACCGGCCCGGAGGCTCCTGCGCTCGCCGCGGTGTTCGGCGCCAGCGGTTCGCGCGACCTCTTCGTCGCCGTCGTCAGCCGCTGCTGGGAGACCGACCTCGCTGCACTGGGGGTGATTCTCGGCGACGCGCCAGGCTCGCCACCGCCGGGACTGCGCTACCTCGGGGTGATGGGTAGCCGACGCAAGATCGCTCGTCTGCGCGACGAGCTCGTGGCCCGCGCCTACGACCTCGCGGCGCTGCCTCTCCACGCCCCGATCGGCTTGCCGATCGGCGGCGACACTCCGGGCGAAATTGCCATCGGCGTGCTCGCCGAAGTCCTCGCCGAACGCCACCACCGGCCGCTCGTTGCGGCCCCGCCGTTGCCACCGCGCCCCGCGTCGCCATGAGCCTCAGACTGCCCGTTCTCCCGCCCCGCGTGTGCCGCCTCGCCCTCTCCGTCGCCCCGCTGTCAGGTCTCCTCCTGGCGGGGGTCGCCCTGGCGGTGGACACGCCCTCGGCAACTCGACCCGCCGCCGTCCTCAGTCCGACGACCTGGCAGGCAGCGGCCCTTTGGGGCGCCGACGTCCGCAGCCTGGCGGTCGACCCACGCTCGCCAGACGTCGTGCTGGCGGGTACCTCCGCCGGTCACGTCTACCGCTCGACGGACGGCGGGAGCAGTTGGCAGGAAGGCGCGCCGTCGCTGCCGCTGCGCGGTTACGTCGTCGGCACGCTGGTGTTCGACCCCAACCGCCCGGCGCGGCTCTGGGCCGGCCTCTGGGGTATCTGGGGCGGCGGTAGCGTTGCCTGGTCGGAGGACCTCGGCAGCAGCTGGCACTTCCGTGGTGCCGGGCTCGAGCAGGAGCAGGTCTACACCCTGGCTGTCGTGCCGGGGGCGCCCGGGCGGCTCTACGCGGCTTCCCGGGCGGGTGTGTGGGGAAGCGAGGACGACGGCGCTAGCTGGCGTCTGCTGACCACTGGCTACCCCGAAGTCGTCAACGTCTCGAGCCTGCGCGTCGATCCGTATCGCCCGGCGTCGCTGCTCGCTGGCACCTGGCGCCGCGCCTTCCGCAGCGAAGACGGCGGTCGCACCTGGGCCGGCGTCTTCGACGGCATGATCCTCGACACCGAGGTCTTCAGCCTGACGCCCGATGTCCGCCACCCGGGCGAAGTGTGGGCCTCGACCTGCGGCTGGGTCTACCAGTCGACCAACTGGGGAAGGACGTGGCGCCGCTTCCAGAACGGCCTCGCCGAGCGACGTACGCCGAGCTTTGGGGTGACGCTCGACGGACGACTGTTTGCCGGCACCGTGGCCGGGCTCTACAGCTCCGATGACCAAGGAGCGAGCTGGCAGCGGCGCACCAGCCCAGAGCTCGCAGTGCTCGCCATCGCCACCCACCCCGGCCGCCCGCAACGCGTCTGGATCGGCACCGAGGGCGCCGGTGTCTATGTCTCCGACGATCGCGGCGCGAGCTTCCGCCAAGCCAGCCTGGGTCTCACCAACACCCGGGTCTCGGCGTTGGTGTCCGCCGGTGGCGAGCTCTTGGCGGCGGTGCCGCACGCCGGTCCCGACTCGGGGATCTATCGCTCGCGCGACGGCGGAGTGACCTTCGCGCCGACGCCGGAGCCGCTGCCGACCGTGCTCGATCTCGCGGTGGCTGACGGCGAGCTGTGGGCAGCGACCGAGCAGGGGCTGTTCGTCGCCGGTGCCGGACGTCCATGGCAGCGGGTGGGCGAGCTCGGCAGCGTGCGCGTCGAGCAGGTCGTCGCCGGCGACCGTCGCGTGGTGGCCCGGCTGGCCGGTGGCCTGGCCGAGCGCCTTCCCGGACACGGCTTGTTCACGACGGTCCCCTACCGGCACGGTACTCCGCGCTCACTCGCCCTCGTCGATCACGCGCTCTGGGTGGCCGATGCCGACGGCCTCTATCGACTCGCCGAGGGCGAAAACCACACCGTCACCGCGCCCTTCCGCGGCGGTCGCCTGGGGCTTCTGGGGTTCGGGTTGCTCTACTCGGGCGACCAGGGCGTCTGGCTGCGCGACACGCTCGCGGCGCCGTGGCAACAGCTGCATGACCGCCCTGGTCGCACCCTGCAAACGGGTGATCAGCGCTTCCCGGTGGTCGTCGTCGAGGCCGGCTCTCAGCCGTCGCGGGTCCTGTTGTGGGACACGGCAGGGGGGCGTTTCCGTGATCTCGAGGCGCCGATCACGGGTCGCGACGTGCTGGCCGCTCGGGTTGTCGGCGACAGCGCGCCGCGGGTGCTCCTGGGCACGAGCGGCTACGGTCTCATCGGCCGCCCGCTCGACTGAGGCTGGGGAGCGCCGCCGTCAGGGCGAGCGCAGTGCGCTGGCGCCGGGGTCGAGCTCGACACCCTCTTCGTCTTCGCTCTCGCCGTCTCTCCCCCGCGTCAGGCCGGCCTTGCGCGCGTAGTAGCGAAACGAGCGGAAGGTCATGCGCAGAATCTCCGCGGCCTGCGTCTGGACGCCACCGGTGCGCTCCAGGGCCTGTGCCATCAGCTCGGCGCGCAGGCCCTCGAGGTAGACCTCGAGGTCGATGCCCTCGGCGGGCAGGCTGATCGTCTCGGTGATGACGCGCACATTGGTCCGCAAGTGCTGTGGCAGATCCTCGGTGGTCAACACGTCGCGGCTCGACAGGGCGATGGCGCGCTCGACCACGTTCTCGAGCTCGCGCACGTTGCCGGGCCACTCGTAGGCCTCGAGCAGGCGCATGGCCTCGGCGCTCGGCCGCCGCGGCGAGACGCCCATCTGGGAGCTGTACTTCTGGATGAAGTGGTCCACCAGGATCGGGATGTCCTCGCGCCGCTGCCGCAGCGCCGGCAAGCTGATGGGGATCACATTGATCCGATAGTAGAGGTCCTCGCGGAAGCCGCCGCGGGCGATCCGGTCGCGCAGATCCTGGTTGGTGGCGGCGATGATCCGCACGTCCACCGTCTCCTCGCGGTTGCCGCCGACCTTGCGCACCGACTTCTCCTGGAGCGCCCGCAGGAGCTTCACCTGCATGGTCGTCGTCATCTCGCCGATCTCGTCGAGGAACAGCGTGCCGTGGTTGGCCTCCTGGAAGAGCCCCTTCTTCTCGCGCACAGCGCCGGTGAAAGCGCCCCGCTCGTGGCCGAAGAGCTCGCTCTCCAGGAGATTCTCGGGGAGGGCACCGCAGTTGATCGACAGGAAACGCGCGGTGGCGCGCGGCGACTCATAGTGGACGGCACGCGCAATGAGCTCCTTGCCAGTGCCGCTTTCGCCGTGGATCAAGACCGTCGAGCTGGTTCTGGCCACCCGCTCGACGAGGGCGAAAATGGCCTGCATCGGCGCGCTCTTGCCGATGATGTTGGCGAAGCTGTGGCGCTGCTCGAGCTCGCGACGCAGGTAGACGTTCTCGGCGGCCAGCTCGCGCGTCGCCAGCGCCTTGCGCACGATGACCTTGAGCTCCTCGACGTCGAACGGCTTCGAGATGTAGTCGGCGGCGCCGAGCTTCATCGCTTCGATGGCCGTCTTGGCCGAGGAATAGGCGGTCATCATGACGACTGCGGCGCGGCTTTCGGCGGCCTTGAGCTCACGCAGCAGCGTCAGACCGTCGACGTGAGGCATCAGCACGTCGCAAAGCAAGAGGTCGGGGGGGGCCTCCTGCAGCGCTCGGCGGCCGGCCTCGCCGCCACGCGCGGTGGCCACGTCGTAGCCCTCGCCTTTGAACAGGAGCGAGAGGAACTCGAGCATGCTGCTCTCGTCGTCGACGATCAGGATCCGTTGGCTCAAAGCCGAAACCTCAAAGACGTGCGCCGGGCACGGGCTGTCGGAAGGGGTCAGGCGCGCGACCGTTCGAGGACTCCTGCGGCTCGCTGCCCGAGATGGCCGCGAGCCCGCTGGCTGGCTCCTCGTCCGCCGGCAAGTGGACGCTGACCGTGGTGCCCTCCCCGGGGCGGCTCTGGACCTCGATCCAGCCGTTGTGCTCCTGGACGATCTGGTAGACGATCGCCATGCCGATGCCCATGCCGCCGTCGAAAAACGACTGGAACGGGTGGAAGAGATTCTCGCGCTGGTGTTCGCTCATCCCTCTTCCGGTGTCGGTGAATTCGATCCGGTAGCTACTCGCCCACGGGCGCCCACTGATCCGCAGGCAGCCGCCCTCCGGCATGGCGCGCAGTGCGTTGCGCGCCAGGTTCCAGAAGATCTGACTGACCTGATCGGGGTCGGCGCTGAGGTGGCTCTCGCCGACGCCAACCTCGAGCTCGATGCGGTGTCTGGCGCCCACCTCTTCGCTGTTGCGCAGGAGTGACACGTTCTCGGCGAGCAACCGATTTACTTCTACGCGAGCCGGCTGCCGGTCCCGAGGTCGGGCGAAGCGGAGGAAGCCCTTGATGGTGCGATCGAGTCGCTGACTCTCCTTGAGCAGGATGTCGAGCAGGCGGCGGTTGCTCGAATCCTCCGGGAAGTTGCCGGCCAGCATCTGCACGGAGCCGGAAATGGCCGCCAGGGGGTTCCCGATCTCGTGCGCCAGGCCGGCGGCTAGCTGGCCGACGGCCGCCATCCGGTCCTTGAGTCGCAGGTTCTCCTGGAGCTGTCGCCATTCGGTTAGGTCGGTGAAGATCAGGATGTGGCCGCGGACGACACCGCCAGCGTCGGAGAGTTGGGTGAGTGAGAAGCCAATGTGGCGCTCCTGGCCGGCGATCTGGGAGTCGACTTCGACCCGCGCCTTGCCCTGGGCACGCATCTGCTCGGTCGAGGTCGCCCAGGCACCCTCGCTCAGCAGGCCGGTGGCGCTGATGGGCAGGCCGACGAGGGCCCCCTCGCTACGTCCCAAGATCTCGGTGCCGGTGCGATTGACGCTGGTGACGATGCCGTCGAGATCGGTCGTCACCAGGCCGCTCGAAATCGACTGGATGATGTCGTGGTGGACCACCTCGAGATCCGCGAGGCTATCGCTGCGCTGCTTGAGCGCGTGTTCTGCCTGGCTGACGTTCTGGGCCAGGTACGAGGTCAGCAGGGCCACGGCGTAGAAGCCAAAGAGATGGACCGCCAGGTTGTACGTCAGCCGCCAGATCGAGTTGGCTTCAGTGGCCTCGACCTGCGCACCAGGGAACCAGTGCAGGTAGAGGCCGACGAGGGTGAACGCGTAGAGGGCATACGCGGTGGTCGCCACCGTGGTGCCGGCGCCGCGCCGCAGCATCGCCGAGGCGACGGCGATGACGATCAGGTACAGCATGGAGAACGGGCTGGCGATGCCGCCGAAGGTGTACACCAACCCGGTGATGAGGAGCAGGTCGCCGATGAACTGGACGTAGGCCTGCGCCTTCTCGTACCCCGCCGGGAGGCGGAGCATGGCAATGTAGCCGAGGCTGACCAGGTAGGTCGCCCCGGCGAGCAGATAGAGCGCGTCGTAAGGCGAGACTTCCGGATTCGGCCGGCTCAGCTGGAGCAAGAAATAGGGCAGGCCGACACTGGTGATGACCACCAGGCGGATGGTGATCAGCCACCGCAGCTGCCTGCCGAGGGCGTTCATGAGCTCCGGCGGCCCGCGAGTGACTGCGCTCGCGGGCCCCTGGCTAACCGATCTTGCTGAGGACCGAGTACAGCGGCAGGTACATGGCGGCGACGATGGTGCCGATGACGCCGCCGAGAACGGTGATCATCAGCGGTTCGATGAGCTTCATCAGGCCGGAGACGGCGGTGTCGACCTCTTCCTCGTAGAAGTCGGCAATCTTCGACAGCATTTGGTCGAGGGCGCCGGTCTGCTCGCCGACATGGATCATCTGCACGACCATTGGCGGGAAGACCTTGGTGTCGCGTAGCGGGTCGGCGATCGTGCGCCCCTCTTCGACCGCCTTGCGCACCGCCATGACCGCGTCCTCGATGATCGCGTTGCCGGCGGTCTTGGCCGTGATCTCGAGGCCGTCCAGGATGGGCACGCCCGAGGAGGTCAGGGTGGCCAGGGTGCGACAGAAACGAGCGACGGCGATCTTGCGCAACAGCATGCCGATGATCGGTGTCTTGAGCAGCAGGCCGTCGAGGACCCGTCGCCCGCGCTCGGTCTGGTGCCACTGCTTGATGAAGGCGGTCAAGGCGGCGATGAAGAGGCCGATCAGCCAGGCGTAGCGCCCGAGGAAGTTGCTGGTGCCGACGACGATGCGGGTCAGCAGCGGCAACTCGCCGCCGAGGCCGGCGAAGAGGGCAGCAAATACCGGGATGACCTTCCACAGGATGATGAAGACGACGCCGGCGGCGATGACGATGACGGCGACCGGATAGATCAGCGCCGCCGTGACCTGCGACTTCAGCTTCACTGCCTTCTCGATGTAGATCGACAGGCGCTGCAGGATGATGTCGAGAATACCGCCCGCCTCGCCGGCGGCGATCATGTTGGTGTAGAGCGCGTCGAATGCCTTGGGGTGCTTGCGCATGGCGTCGGCGAGCGAAGCGCCCGACTCGACGTCGGTCCTGGTCGCCTGGAGGATGTCGGCGAAGGTCTTGTTCTCCTCCTGCTCGCCGAGAATCTCGAGACACTGCACGAGGGGCAGGCCGGCATCGAGCATGACCGAGAACTGCCGCGTGAAGATGGCGATGCGCTTGGCGGAGACACCACTCGAGAAGCGAGGCAGGAGTCGGATCTCCCGACCCTTCTCGCGGATGTTGACGACCTGGATGTTCTGCCGACGCAGCGAGGCCACCGCTGCGTCCCGCGTGTCGGCGAGGAGCACACCCTCCTGCATCGCACCGGTGCGGGTCTTGCCCCGCCAAACGAAGCTCGGCATGGATCTATCTCTCCCTTAGTACCCTTAGTACGCACCGACCAAGCGGTCGAGCCCGCCCGTCGCGGTGTTCCTGCTCATGCCCCGGGCCGGGCGCCAGGCGCCTGGGCGTTGCTCTCGCCCTGTAGGTTGAGCGTAGCCGGGCCGCGGTTGATGAGCTCCTGCAGCTCGTCCGGGTACGACGACCTCGCCATGGCCACCTGCATGGTGATCAGGCGTTTGAAGTACAGGCCCGCCAATGACTGGTTGAACGTCTGCATGCCAAATTTGCTCTGGCCAGTCTGCATCATGCCGTAGACCTGGTGGATCTTGTCCTCGCGGATCAGGTTGCGGATGGCCGAGTTGGGGACCAGGACCTCGAGCGCCATCGCCCGTCCCTTGCCGGTGGCCTTGGGTAGCAGGCTCTGGCACATGATGCCCTCGAGCACGAAGGACAGCTGGGTCCGGATCTGTGACTGTTGGTGGGCCGGGAAGACGTCGATGATGCGGTTGATGGTCTGCGCCGCCGAGTTGGTGTGCAGCGTGCCGAAGGTGAGGTGGCCGGTTTCGGCGATGCGCAGCGCGGCCTCGATGGTCTCGTGGTCGCGCATCTCGCCGATGAGCACGACGTCGGGGTCCTGACGCAGGGCCGAGCGCAAGGCATTCGAAAAGCTGTGGGTGTCGGCGTGGAGCTCGCGCTGGTTGACGATGCACTTCTTGTGGCTGTGCAGAAACTCGACCGGGTCCTCGATCGTCACGATGTGCTCGTGCCGCTCACGGTTGATCTTGTCGATCATCGCGGCGAGGGTGGTCGACTTGCCGGAACCGGTGGGCCCGGTGACGAGCACCAGGCCGCGCGGCTTCTCGCAGATCTTTTCCACCACCGGCGGCAGGCCGAGATCCCGGAAGCCACGGATTTCGTACGGGATCTGGCGGAAGCAGCCGGCGATCGCGCCGCGCTGATGGAAGACATTGGCGCGGAAGCGCGCCAGCCCCTTGATGCCGAACGAGAAGTCGATCTCGAGCGACTCCTCGAGGCGATGCTTCTGGTTGTCAGTGAGCACCGAGTAACAGATCGTCTTGGTTTCGGTGGGCGTCAGCGGCGGGTGGTTGACCGGACGCAAGACGCCGTCGACCCGGATCTGGGGCGGCGAATTGGTGGTGAGGTGGAGATCCGAGCCGCCCTGCTCGACCATGCTCTTCAGTAGGGCGTTCAGCGAAATGGCCATGCCAGGCTCACTAGCCTCCGTCGTTACCCCTGCGGGTCAATAGACTCTGTTGGCAGTGTACACCATTCGATTCAGAGGGTTGAACAGGGTGCCGGCGAGCTGACCGGCGTGATCTGATGCGGCCGCGGCGACGGGCCGGCGGCGGCGCCAGGGCCCGCTCGCGCTACCGCGCAAGCCATGAGCGAAGCCACCGACCCCCAGCCCGAAGACGCCCTCGGCAAGGTCTACGACGCGCGACTGATGCGCCGCCTGCTCGGCTACGTGCGTCCCTACCGTGGACGCACGTTGCTCGCCACGGCGCTGATTCTCGTCTCTTCCCTGCTCCAGCTCGTCGGGCCGCTGGTGACTGCCGTCGCCCTCGACCTCTACGTGCGCCCCGGTCTCGTCGCGCCCGCCGCGGCGGACGCGCGCTCGGTCGTCGCGCCGATTTCGGCGGTCGCACGCGTGGTCGGCGGCGCCTTCGCGCGCATGGGAGTGGCGCCGTCGGCTGCTGCTGCCGCCGCCGATCCGGCGGCGCGGCTCGCCGGCGTGGCGGCCATGGCTGCGCTCTACCTGGTCGCCCTGAGCCTCGGCTTCGGTGTTCTCTACGCCCAAGGCTACGTCATGCAGATGATGGGGCAGGAGATCATGTTCGACCTCCGCCGCGACCTTTTCGAGCACCTCCAGCGCCTCCCCGTGGCGTATTTCGATCGCCACCCGCTGGGGCGCCTGGTGACCCGAGTCACCGGCGACGTCGACGCGCTCAACGAGCTCTTCACCTCCGGGCTGGTTGCGATCTGCGGCGACATCGCGGTCCTCTTCGGCATCATGGGCGTGCTCTTCTGGCTCGACTGGCGGCTGGCGGTGGTCACCTTCGCCATCCTGCCGCTGCTCCTGCTCCTCACCTTGTGGTTCAAGAGCCGGGCTCGCGACAGCTTCCGCGAGGTTCGCACGCGGATCGCGGCGATCAACGCCTTCCTGCAGGAGCACATCACCGGCATGGCCGTGCTCCAGTTGTTCGCGCGCGAACCGCGGGCCTACGCGGACTTTGCCAACGCCAACGACGCCCATCGCAAGGCCAATCTGCGCGGGATCTTCTACTACGCCGTCTACTACCCCGGGGTCGAGCTGATCACCGCCCTCGGCACCGGCCTCATTCTCTGGTACGGCGGCGGTCGGGTGATCGCCGAGGCGATCTCGGTCGGCGCGTTGATTGCCTTCCTGCAGTATGCGCAGCGCTTCTACCAGCCGCTTGCCGACCTCTCCGAGAAATTCAACATCCTGCAAGGTGCGATGGCGAGCTCCGAGAGGATCTTCGCGCTCCTCGACACGCCGGTGACGATCGCCTCGCCGGCGGAGCCCTTCCGCCCGGAGTCGGTGCGCGGCGAGGTCGAGCTCGCGGGTGTCTCCTTTGCCTACAAGGCCGGCGAGCCGGTGCTGCGCAACCTGTCGTTCCGCATCGCTCCCGGCGAGACGGTGGCCGTCGTCGGGCACACCGGGGCGGGCAAGTCCACGCTGGCCAACCTCTTGCTCCGCTTCTACGACGTCGACGCCGGAGCAGTCCGCGTCGACGGCGTCGACGTCCGTCAGTGGGACCTCCCGCGACTGCGACGGTCGATCGCCATGGTCCTCCAGGACGTTTTCCTGTTCTCGGGAACCATCGGTGCCAACATCCGCCTCGGCGAGGCCGGGATCGACGACGAACGCCTGCGCTGGGCCGCCCGCGAGGTGCACGCCCTCGACCTCATCGAACGCCTGCCCGGAGGGTTCTCGGCCCAGGTGCGCGAGCGCGGCGCCGGGCTGTCGGTCGGCCAGAAGCAGCTGATCGCCTTTGCTCGAGCGCTTGCTTTTGACCCGCGCATTTTGATCCTCGACGAGGCGACGTCGTCGATCGACACCGAGACGGAGCAGCACATTCAGGCGGCGCTCGAACGCCTGCTCGTCGGCCGCACCAGCCTGGTGATCGCCCATCGGCTGTCGACGGTGCAGCGTGCCGATCGCATTCTCGTCATGCACCGTGGCGAGCTGCGCGAGCAGGGCACGCATCAGGAGCTGCTGGCCCTGCGCGGGATCTACTGGCGGCTGTTCGAGCTGCAGTACAAGGGACAACGCGCCGCCTGAGCCGGCGGCGCACTGGCCAGGCGAGCTAAGCTCGCGCGCATGAAACTGCCGAGCCTGTTCCGTCGCCCCGATCCGCCGCTGCCAGCAGAGCCGGCGCCGACCCCGGACGACGCCTTTCCTGCCGCCTCGCCGTTCGCCTGCGGGCCGGCGGAGACCGAACGCTGGAACCGCGAGTGGTTGGCCTATCTGGCGACCGAGTGGCCGTACCAGCTCGAATCACACCACCACTACGGCGGTCCCTTGCCGGCAACGGCGAGGGAGCTCTTCACGAGCTCGCTCGCGCGGGGCCCGCAGGCCTGGGGGCTTGCTCTCTACTGCGACCCGGAGGCGATCCACGGCCGTCGGCTGATGGAGCTCGGCTGCGGGTGCGGAAGTCTGGCCAAGCAGGTCGGGCAGTTTGCCGATTCCTACCTCGGCGTCGACTTCAGCACCCTGGCCTTGGCGGTGGCGCGTCTGGTGACGCCGGCGAACTGTACTTTCGTCCACCTCGGCGATCGAGCCCGGCTCGAGGCCCACTTTGGTGGCATCGACACCGTGGTGTCGCGCTACTTCTGGATCCACCAGAACCTGGCGCAGACGCGGTTCAACCTCGAATTCCTAGCCCGCTTCGTGGTGCCGGGTGGCCGCGTTTACACTGACTTCTTCTGGCCGGCCGAGGGCGAAAGCTACTTCCAGATACGCCCGGCGAGCGCGCCGCTATCACGGCAGTACCCGTCGCTCATGTTCCAGTACCGCCGCGAGGACGTCGATGCGGCCATCGCCGGCCTGCCGTTTCGCCTGCTGCGCGAGGACTTCGCGCCGGCCCTGGCCCGCCGCTTCGTGGTCCTCGAACGCATCGCCGATTAGGCGGGCGGGCGGGGACCACGAGGACGGCTTGGCGGATCAGTGCATGCCGGACTCGCCGGACAGCTCCTTCGCCAGGTTGCCGATCACGGCCTTGGCGTCGCCGAACAGCATCAGCGTGTTGTCGGCGAAATAGAGCTCGTTCTCGATGCCGGCAAAGCCCGGCTTCATCGACCGCTTGATCGCCAGCACGGTGCGCGCCTTGATCGCGTCGATGATCGGCATGCCGAAGATCGGGCTCGACTTGTCGTGATGGGCCGCCGGGTTGACGACGTCATTGGCACCGATGACCAGGCAGACGTCGGCCTGTCCCATGTCGGGATTGATGTCGTCCATCTCGATCAGGTTCTCGTAGGGGATCTCGGCCTCGGCGAGCAGGACGTTCATGTGTCCGGGCATGCGCCCGGCCACCGGGTGGATCGCAAATTTGACCGTTACGCCCCGCTTCCTGAGCTGCTCGTAGAGGTCGCGCACCCGATGCTGAGCTTGCGCCACGGCCATGCCGTAGCCGGGCACGATGACCACCAGGTTCGCGCTCTCGAGGATTTGCGCTGCGTCTTCGACCGTCGCGCTCTTGACCGTGCGGGTCTCGGCCTGGAGCGCGGCGGCGCTGACCTGGCCGAAGGCTCCGAACAACACGTTGGTGAACGAACGGTTCATCGCCTTGCACATGACGATCGACAGAATCAGGCCCGAGGCGCCGTCCAAGGCACCGGCCGTCACCAGCAGGCGATTGTCGAGGACGAAGCCCATGGCCACTGCCGAGAGGCCGGCATAGGAGTTGAGGAGCGCGATCACCGTCGGCATGTCAGCGCCGCCGATCGGCAGGATGAGCAACACGCCGAAGGCCAGCGACAGCAGAATGACGAGCGGGAACAGAAAGACCTTGATGTTGTCGGGCACCGCGGTCGGGTTGAAGATCAGGACCAACCCGGCGGCGACGGCGACGGCGAAGAGGAAGAAGTTGACCGCGTTCTGACCCTTGTAGGTCACCGGCCTGGTGGGGATGATGATTTCCTGGAGCTTCGCCGCCGCCATCAGGCTGCCGGTGAAGGTCAGGAAGCCGAGCAGGATCTCGACGAAGATGGCGCCGGTGCGAAACGGCGTCAGCGCGCCCTCCTGTAGCCAAAGGTAGTACTTGGCGGTGCCGACGAGGCCGGCGGCGAGACCACCGAAGGCGTGCGAGAGGGCGGTTCGCTGCGGGACGGCGGTGAGCGGCACCCAGGACAGCGGAACGCCGACCACGATGCCGATGACGGCGGCGACGATGATCCACTCGTAGCTGACGATGTCCTTGTGGAGGAGCGTGCCGCCGATCGCGGCAACCATGGCCAAGACGCCGGCGACGACAGCCCGCCGCGCCGTGCGCGGGTGGCTCATCCACTTGAGGGCGAAGATGAAGAGCGCGGTGGAGACGAGGTAGATCAGCTCGACGGCATGTTCAACCATGGCTGGCCTCGGCTTTGGCGTCGGCCGGACGGCGGTCGAACATCTTGAGCATCCGGTTGGTGATCAAGAAGCCGCTGACGATGTTGGTCATCGAGCAGGCGAGGGCAATGGCGCCGAGGACGGTGAAGATCGTCCCCTTCTGTTCGCCGGTGATGATGATCGAGCCGACGACGGCGATTGCGGAGATAGCGTTGGTGAGCGACATCAGCGGCGTGTGCAGCAGCCGCGAGACGCTCTTGATGACATCGAGCCCGATGATCGTCGAGAGCATCAGGACGAAGAGCAGTGAAATGAGATGGGCGGCGTCCATGCAGGGGATCCTCTCGGGACGGCTGGGTCGGGACGGCTTGGTCGGGACGGCCTAGGCCTTGGTGAAGGCGGGGTGAACGACCGCGCCCTGGTAGGTGAGCAGCGTGCCGGCCACGACATCGTTGTTACGGTCGATCTCGAGGACGCCCTTCTTGACGACCTCGGCCAGCAGGTTCACCAGATTGCGGGCGTACAGCGTGCTGGCGTCGGCGGCGGCGGTGGCCGGCAGGTTCGACGGCGCCAGGATGAGCACACCGTGCTCGAGCCGTTCCTGGTCAGCCAGGGACAGCTCGCAGTTGCCTCCCTGCTCGATCGCCATGTCGACGATGACGGCACCGGCCTTCATCTTCGAGACCATGTCGGCAGTGACCAGCTTGGGAGCCGGGCGGCCGGGGACGAGCGCGGTGGTGATGACGATGTCGGCCTGGGTGAGGCGCTCGGCGACGATTTCTCGCTGTCGGCGCAGGAATTCCGGGCTGACCTCCTTGGCATAGCCGCCAGTGCCTTCGCCGGTCTCGCCGAGCTCGGGCAGCGGGATGAACTTGCCGCCGAGCGACTCGACCTGCTCCTTGACCACCGCGCGAATGTCGGAGACCTCGACCAGGGCGCCGAGACGTTTGGCGGTGGCGATCGCCTGCAGGCCGGCGACGCCGGCGCCCATGATGACGACACGAGCTGGCGGGATGGTGCCGGCCGCGGTCATCAGCATCGGCACGTACTTGCCCATCCGCCAGGCGGCGAGCAGCACGGCCTTGTAGCCGGCGAGCGAAGCCTGGGACGACAGGGCGTCCATGCTCTGGGCGCGGCTGATGCGGGGCACCAGCTCGAGCGGCAGACTGGTGACGCCCTTCTCGACCAATGCGGCCAAGAGGTCGGTCTCGCGGTAGGGGTTCAGGAAGGCAAGCACCACCTGGCCGCTCCTGGCGTGGGCGCGAACCGTCGCTGCGCTCGGCGGTCGCACGCCAAAAACGATGTCGGCGTCCCGCCAACCGGTGGCGGCGTTCGGCACGATGGTGGCACCGGCCGCCTCGTAGGCGGCGTCGGCGAAGCTGGCGGCGAGGCCGGCAGCAGTTTCGACAGAGACCTCGAGGCCGTCTTTGCGCAGGCGCTTGACGGTCTCGGGAGTGGCGGCCACCCGCGTCTCGCCAGGGGTCACCTCACGGGATATGAAGACTCGCATGCGTCCTTTCTCATCGACTCTCGATTGGGCCGCACCGCGCCGCGGCTGGCGGCACACCGTGCTGGCGGGGCGGCCTGGTTTGGCGGCTACCGTGGCGCATCCTACGTGCCGACTGTAGCCCCCGCAACGCCGCTCCGGGGTGGGTCGGGGACCCGCCCTCAGGCGTGGGCGGAGGGACCCTGACCGGTGGGCGCCGTCGGTTCCGACGGCTTGGCCGGCGGGAACAACCACGAGGCGACGACGGCCACGGTGAGGACGCCGACGATGACGAGGAGGGACGCCTCGATCGGAATCGGGTAGAGCTCGGAGAGCAGCATCTTGGCGCCGACGAACATCAGGACCACGCCGAGGCCGGCGCCGAGGTAGTGGAACTTGCCCATCGCCCCGGCGAGCAGGAAGTAGAGCGAGCGCAGGCCGAGAACGGCGCAGATGTTGGATGTGAAGACGATGAACGGGTCGCGGGTGACCGCGAAAATGGCCGGGATCGAGTCGACGGCAAAGACGACGTCAGTGGCCTCGACGACCACCAGCACGAGGAGCAGCGGGGTGGCGAACAGGCGGCCCGCCTGGCGCACCAGGAAGCGCTGACCGTCGTAGCCCGGCGTGATCGGCAACACGCGGCGGAACAGGCGGACCACCGGGTTGTTCTCGGGCTCGACCTGCGGGTCGCCAGAGCCCAGGATCTTGAACCCGGTGTACACCAGGAAGCCGCCGAAGACGAAGATGATCCAGTGGAACTTGTAGAGCAGGGCGGTGCCGAGGCCGATGAACACGGCGCGCAGGACGATGGCGCCGAGGATGCCCCAGAACAGCACCCGATGCTGGTAGTCGGCGGGGACGGCGAAGTAGTTGAAGATCAGCAGGAAGACGAAGATGTTGTCGACCGACAGCGCGTACTCGATGACGTAGCCGGTGAGGAACTCGAGCCCAGGCTGCTTGCCGAACGAGAAGCCCAGCCACAGGTTGAAGGCGAGCGACAGACCGATCCAGACCACCGTTCCGCCAAGGGCTTCGCGCATCGAGACCTTACGTGCGCTGCGGTGGAGCACGCCGAGGTCGAAGGCGAGGAGAGCCAGGATAACGGCGAGGAAGAGGCCGAAGAGGAGGGGGCTGCCAACGCTGTTCTGCACGGCGGCGCAGGATAGCATCGGCTGCCGTGGCATCCTTCATCACCTTCGAGGGCCTCGACGGCAGCGGCAAGTCCTGGCACTTGAAACGCGCCGCGGCCTGGCTCACCGAGCTCGGCGTCGCCCACGCCGCGACCAAGGAGCCGGGTGGCACCCCCCTTGGCGAGGCCATCCGCACGCTGTTCCTGGATCCGCGCTGGGGTCAGATGGACGGCGGGGTGGAGATGCTGCTGGTCTTTGCCAGCCGCCGCCAGCATCTGCTCGAGGTGATCGAGCCGGCGCTCGTCGCCGGCCGTCACGTGCTCTGCGATCGCTTCACCGACTCGACCCGCGCCTACCAGGGCGCCGGCCGCGGCGTCGCTCGCGATCTCATCGAGGCCGTCGACCGGATCGCCACCGGCGGCCGCCTGCCGGACCGGACCCTGCTGTTCGACGTCGAGCCGGCGGAGGCGCGGGAACGGGTCCACCGTCCGCGCGCCGACCGCGTCGTAGCCGACCGACTGGATCGCGAGGAGCTGGCGTTCTACACCCGGGTGCGGGAGGGCTTTCGGGCTCTGGCCGCGGCCTCGCCGGAGCGCTTTCGGATCGTGCCCTCGGGTGGTGACAAGGCGGCCGTGCAGGTGGCGGTGCGCGCGGCGCTCGCGGACTTGCTGCTGCCGACGTCGCCGTGAGCCTGGGACCCGCTCTCGACCTTGCCCGACAGGGGCGACTGTATCCGTCGGTGATCCTCGACGGGGCCACGGCCAACGTCCGCCAGGAGGCGGCGATTACCGTTGGCCGCGCACTGTTGTGCGATGCGATGCCGGCCACACGCCCCTGCGGCCACTGCCGGAACTGCCGTCGCATCGTCTGGCCGGGCGAGGGCAGCGACGCCTTTCATCCCGACTTTGCGATCCTCGTCCGCGACCTCAAGACGGCGACCTCGGCGGCCGCCACGAAGAGCTTCGCCCGCGCGGCGACGGTGTCGCCCTTCGAGGCGCGCGGCCAGGTGTTCGTGGTGGCGAATGCCGAGACCCTGTCGCCCGAGGCTGCGGACGCCCTGCTCAAGCTGCTCGAAGAGCCCCCGGTGTCGGCGCCGCGCCACTTCCTGCTGCTCGCGCCCTCGCGTCTGGACCTCCTGCCGACACTCCGCTCGCGCTCCCTGGCGGTCTATCTTGGCGCTGCCGAGCGCCTGGACCCGGCCGTCGTGGCACGCCTGGGCGGCGTCTTTGGCGCCGCCGTCGACCGCTTTGGCGGCCAGGGGGCGGCGATCGACCTCCTGTTGGCGGCGGCCACCTTGCTTTCCGAGGGCGGATTCGAGGACCCCCGGGCGGGTCGGCCGTGGGCGCTCGCGTCGGCGGCGGTGGCGAGCGCGGCTGCCAGCC